>WNGD01000438.1_pt1 | contig 45986 bp, 33 predicted proteins | sample 5400671 | NCBI WGS metagenome assembly WNGD01 (sample SAMN13153369, study PRJNA577476) | soil metagenome | isolation source: 40 cm soil or saprolite under grassland replicate 2 | place: USA:California | collected 2016-06-15 | reverse complement strand
CACGCATCGAGGAACTGGAAAAGCAAAAGACGCCGCCCCCGCCATTCGTGAAAGCCAATGTGGTCAAGCCCCAAGCCGCGGGGAAGAAGCAGCGTAAGAAGCGTGATGCGAAACACAATCACGGTCGGCGTCGGGAAGCTAGAGCGGCAGGGCTTGACGAGCTATATGTCTATTATGGCGCTGGCTGGGATTGGGCGGGGAATTTTTATAGAGAGGGGGCCTGGCAAATAATCCCATAGAAAATAGTCTGTCAAAGGAATTTCCAGAAAAGAGAAGTTCATTAAAGAATGTAGAAACAGTTTTGGTAAGTCATCTTCTTTAAGTGATTCAGGAGGGTGACTTTCCATATCTGTATCCAAATTTGTCGGTACCTAACAAGTAGCTCGGCTATCTATTTGCAATGAAGTATCTTAGCAAAAGGATAAGGTAACATGAACGTCACATTAGAAATTGGAGGAACTCATATTGTGGATCCTGATTGGCAGCAAATCCAGGAAATGATCTTCCAGATGAAAGGAGGCACAAGCGATCCTATCAAACTGATCATTCCAGGGAGGGGATCTCTGGTCGTTGGTGGAGGAGATAAACAACGATATATGGTGGTGTTCTTTCCAGAACTTCATCCCGATCTGCCATCACTGACATTAATCGATCCATCTTTGAGCGGGTCTGATGTAAGATTACATATAGGCGGTCCAATTCGACTTCCTGCTAGATATGCAGTTCCGTCTGCGCTCGTTTTAAATGTAGTAGAGTTTTTTATTCGTACCGGACAGATACCATCAGACGTTCATTGGGAGGATGATCGGACAAAAGAAGAAACTGTAAATGCTGGAAGAGGTGAGCGTGAGGGAGAGCAATGGGGAGTTTATCATCTCGAACACTTATTAGGGCAGAGTAGCGGCGCAGCAGTTTATCTAGCTCAGTCGGTTCAACAACCAGGTCGTGTAGCAGTGAAGATCCTGACTACCGCATTATCTAATGAACAGGACGTAGATCTGTTCAAAAAAGATATGCAAGCGATTTCTCTCCTCCATCATCCTCATGTGTTGCCAATCATCGATTTCGGGATACAGGCACAAATTCCTTTCCTGGTGATGAACTTTCTTCCCTGGGGATCATTGCGATACCGTTATTTCAAGCAGATTGTACCATTGCCCTCCATTCTTCCTTTTGTGAAACAACTAGCCAGTGCATTAGATTATGCCCATCAGCAAAAACGAATACACGGAAAAGTAAAACCAGAAAACATGCTTTTAGCAAAGGCAGATAATGTGCAATTAAGTGATTTCGAGATAATGAGTATCACCGCTACTCTTCCGTTACAAGAAAGAAGAGGAGATATTCCTTACATGGCTCCTGAACAGATTCAGGGACAGCTTCTACCCGCGAGCGATCAGTATGCATTAGGGGTAGTGGTCTACGAATGGTTATGCGGAATTCAGCCTTTTCAAGGAACAGCTTCAGAGGTGATGCAACAACATCTTTTTGTAGCTCCAATCCCTCCAAGAAAACGAGTGAGGAAAATAAATGCAGATGTTGAAAAGGTGGTGTTACAAGCACTAGAGAAGAATCCTCTGCGGCGTTTTCCTAGTGTGTTAGCATTTGCTGAAGCATTAGAGGTTGCTAAGTAGTAACAGGAGAAAAAAGAATCCTGGTGGCCAATTCTCAGCACTCATCAATTAAGGAGCGCAACAGTCGGCGCCAACAGCATACCTACGTGTAAAAACATTATTCCAATCTTTGTCGTGGAGGTTAACGTTTACACTGCTAGATCAGGTCCACGTAGCCGATATGACGTCTTTTCATGCCCAAAGAGTAGTATAGACGATGGATTCGAATGAGGCTTGAGATATAAACTTATAGTGAACTATTTTTCCAAATCTTCACGCTAAGGGGAGATATGTTAATGTCTGAACAAGCAACGAAACCCTTCTCTGGTGAACGAGCCAGAGAGATCAAAAGCTTCGTCGTCTCTTGGTATCTGCTCCAGTACGCATTTTTTCTTCCCCATTTACCGCAAAGGCAGGAGCTTTGAAGCTGTTAAGAGGCCTTAACGTCCTGCACGGCCCATCAGGCCACATCACCCTTGGAGCAGCCGTCCTGATCATTGGACGGGCCCCAGACAATCACCTGGTCATCCCTGGTGCCAGCGTCGCAGCACATCACGTCGAGATCCGCTCCGCCAGCCTGGGTGGGAGACGCAGCTACAGTCTGATCGACCTGGGCAGCAGCACGGGGACCTTCCTCAACGAACAGCGGCTCGCTGCGCACGTGCCCCACTTGCTCACGACCGGGGATCGCATCCGCCTCGGTGAGATGCTCTTCCTCTACCAGGAGAGCAATGAAGCGATGCGAGCCACCACTGGACCAGCTGCGGCAGACGCCGGTCGGTGCAGTCCTCTGGGGTCCCAGGTGCCAGCACCCACGCCCTGGTCTGCATCCCAACCCTCTGGGCAGCACGCACCGAGCTCCTTCTCGCTCCCAGCAGGCAGGGCGGGCTTTCCAGGTGCTGCCTGGCTGCGGCAGCGACGCTGGCTCGTGCTGGGCGGCCTTGGCGTGGTGCTGCTCGCGGTGCTGGCTGCTGTCCTGCTGGGGAACCAACCCCCGTCTGCCAGGACGCTGGATACCTATTGCGCGGCGCTGACGGGTGGGGACTACCAGATGGTGTACCAGCAGCTCTCCCCGCGCTTGCAGGCGGCAGGCAGCGAGCAGCAGCTGGCGCAGCTGTTGGCACTGGACAAGGTGACCTCGTGTCGCCACGGGCCGCTGAGCCAGTCGGGAATCAGGGCGACAGCGACGCTCTCGTTGGTACATGTCTCGGGGGTGAAGAGTGAGGATGTGGTGCTCCTGGTGCAGGGGAGCGATGGCAGGTGGAGGATTGATCTGATCCGGCAGCAGTGAAGCCCCGCGAAGCATGACGAGAGGATGGGGAGTGGACCCGCCTGTGACCGATAGGGAGGATAGGGACACCTACAGGCCTTTGTTCTGAAGGGGATGCCTCTCCCTCCGCCTAAGCTGCTAGAGAACAATGGAGAAACCAGATGGACGACCGGCCTGACTATATCACCAAAGCCTTTCAGGGCCTTTATCTTACTTACGATCCTGGAGCAGCAGAAGAAGACATCGAGACCTTCGCCAGTCGCTGGGGTGGGCTCGATCTGGAGACCTTCCAACGTGCCCTTGAGACAGCACAGGGACGCGACAGGGCGCTTGCCATCTTTGCCTTATGGTATAGTAGAAAGCCGGGGATGCGCTCTCTGCTGTCCCCTTGTTACACAGCCCGCAGACCGGTGGGTGAGCGCTTTATGCCTGGGTCAGATGCAGGATGAGGCCGCTTTTCCTGTGCTCCAGGTGTTCTTTGCGATAGCAAAGGGAGAACCGCTGAAATGGCTGCAACAAGTCTTCGAGGGAGGGATAGTTCCCATGTTGAAGGAATACAACCAATGTCAGTAGAAGAGAACAAAGCGCTGGCACGGCGCTTCGTCGATGAGATCGTCAATAAAGGAAATATGACCGTTGCCATTGAGCAGGTGGCTGAAGACTTTGTCGAACTTGATCCATTTCCTGGGCAACAGCAAGGGCGAACGGGCCTCATCGAGAGCATTGCCAGGCTGCGCACGGCTTTCCCCGACCTTCATTGGACCATTGAAGAACTGGTGGCTGAAGGGGAGAAGGTAGCAAGCTACAACACGTGGAGCGGTACCCACCTGGGAGAGTTTCTCGGTATTGCTGCAACAGGCAAGCAGGTGAGGATGTCCTGCATGATCTTTGACACCTATGCAGATGGCAAGCTCAAAGCAAGTCGACTGTTAATGAACGTCATGAGCCTCCTGCAACAGTTAGGCGTCGTTCCGACAGGAGAACAGTGAAGCCCAAGTGTTTCTCTGCGGAGACGCATCCGGCAGGGCATTGATCGACGCTTCTATCGTCGCAGGTATGATCCGGCTAAAATCATAAGGAATCGATGAGCAAGAGAGTGAATCTCGTGAATAGAACTTGCGAGATATCTAAGACTGTACAGCAGATGTACTACATGACAAGATGCGGCTCGAAACGTTCGTTATAATAAGTGGAGATTGACCCTCCTATTTGCCTTGACAACAGGAACGAACGTTCTTTATCCTATACTCAAGAGAAAAAAATAAAGGTGGAGGAATATTTTATGGGCGCCGACTTTGCACATCTGCATGTCCATAGCGAGTATTCGCTGCTGGATGGGTTCAGCCGCATCAAGAAGCTGGTGGAACAGGCAAAGGCACTGGGAATGGAGCACCTGGCGATCACCGATCATGGCGCCATGTATGGCGCCATTGAATTTTTCAAGGCGTGCCGGTCGGAGGGCATCAACCCGGTGATCGGCATCGAGGCGTATTTGACCGGGGATATGCGCGATCACTCGAAACGCTATAGCGACGATTATCATCACCTGCTTTTGTTGGCAAAGAATAATACCGGGTATTACAACCTGCTCAAGTTGACTACCATTGCCAATACCGAGGGCTGGCACCTGCGCCCCCGCATTGATAAGAACGCCCTGGCGAAATATGCAGATGGCCTGTTCGTCACCTCCTCCTGCCTTTCGGGAGAGATTCCGAAGATGCTGCTTGCCGGGAAGATCGAGGAGGCGTATAAGACGGCCCGCTGGTACCAGGATGTGTTCGGACCCGAGAACTTCTACCTGGAGATCCAGGAGCATCACGGCACCTTCGATGACGGGCAGCCTTCTCCACAGGGTAAACTCAATCAAATCCTCTACCAGATGCACAAAGAGATGCAGATTCCAATGGTGGTGACCAATGATCTGCATTATGTCGAGGCCTCTGATGCAGATTCACATGATGTGCTGCTGTGTGTCCAGACCGGTAAAAGACGTGCAGAGACCAGGCGCCTCAAGTTCGATAGCACTATGTATTATTTAAAAAGTCCCCTGGAAATGTCTCAGTTGTTCCCCGAATTACCTGACGCGTTGACCAATAGTGTGCGCATCGCCGAGCAGTGCAGCGTCGATCCCCTGGCCTATAAAGCGCAGCTGCCCGACTATACCATCCCCCTGGAATATAGCTCGCAAAAAGACTACCTGCGCTCCCTGTGTGTGGAGGGTGTCAAGGAACGTTTCGGCGAGCTGACCGAGCCCATCAGGAAGCAGCTTGACTACGAGATCGCTATGATCGCGGAAAAAGGGTTTATGTCGTATTTCTTGATCGAGTGGGACTTTGTGAATTACGCGCGTTCGCATGGCATTCGCTGTTCCGCTCGCGGTTCGGCTGCGGGCAGCATTATGGCCTACGCGCTCGGCATCACCAATGTTGACCCGCTGCGCTATCAATTGCCTTTTGAGCGCTTCTTCAATACTGAGCGTGCCGATATGCCCGATATCGACATGGACTTCCCGGATGACCGGCGCGAAGAAGTGATCGACTATGTGACGCGCAAGTATGGCGAAGACCGCGTGGCGCAGATGGTCACGTTCAACACCATGGCGGCCAAGGCATCGGTTAAGGACGTGGCGCGCGTTATGGGAGAACAGGAGGTAGGGGACCGCATCACGCGGCTCATTCCAACGGGCCCGCATGTCACACTTCAGAGGTCGCTCGATAACGTCAAAGAGTTGAACGACCTGTATAAAGATAGCAGGGTTGTGCAGGAGATCATCGACCAGGCATTGAAGCTGGAAGGCGCGGTGCGCTCAACCGGCGTGCATGCAGCAGGCCTGATTGTTGCCAATGAGCCGCTTGAAAAATTTGTGCCGCTGCAACTGCGCGACCCCAAGGATCCCGGCAAGGGACGCATCACACAATATGAGCAGGCGCACCTGGAAGAACTGGGCCTGATCAAGTACGACTTTCTGGGCCTCTCCAACCTGACTATCCTGGAGAATACGCTCAAGTATATCAAGGCTGCACGTGGTGAGGAGGTGGTGCTGGAAAAGGTTCCGCTTGACCCGGAGCCGGGTGATGATGAGCAGAATGCCAGGCGTCAAAAGGCGTTCGACCTGCTGGCGAGCGGTGAAACGACCGGCATCTTCCAGCTCGAAGGCGCGAAGATGACCGAGTACATCAAGCAGCTCAAGCCGACCCATATCGAGGATATCATGGCCATGATCGCGCTCTACCGTCCCGGCCCGATGGATAGTATTCCCGATTTCATCGATGCCAAGCACGGACGGAAGAAAATTAAGTATCTCGATGCGCGCCTGGAAGAATGGCTGGCAGAATCGTACGGCGTGATCGTGTACCAGGACCAGGTGTTGTTCATCGGCGTCAACTTGGCCGGCTTCTCGTGGGGCAAGGTCAACAAGTTTCGCAAGGCCCTGAGTAAAAAGAAGATGGACGAGGTAGAAGGGTACAAGGGCGATTTTATCGAGGGCTGTGTTAAAAACGGCATGAAGCGGGATGTTGCTGAGCAGCTCTTTACGCTGATCCTGCCGTTCGGCGGTTACGGTTTTAACAAAGCGCACGCCGCCAGTTATGCTGTCGTCGCCTTCTACACGGCCTATCTTAAAGCTAACTATACGGCTGAGTTCATGGCTGCGACAATGACCACCGAGGCCTCGGACGCCAGGAAGGTCGCCAATGCTATTGCCGAGTGCAAGCGCATGGGCGTTGAAGTGCTGGGGCCGGATGTCAATAAGAGCGACAGGGGTTTTACCGTCGAGGGAGACAGTGTGCGCTTCGGCCTCCTGGCTATCAAGGGCATTGGCGAAGGCCCGATTGGTGAAATAGTGCGGGCACGCGGCGAGGGCGGGCCTTTCAAATCACTGGCGGATTTTTGTACGCGCGTTGACCCTAAACATGTTGGCAAGGGCGCTCTGGAGACGCTGATCAAAGCGGGGGCGATGGATTCGCTGGCGGATGATAAGCGGCACCTGCTGCTGGCTTCGGTGGAACTGGCTATGCAATTTGGCAAAAACGAGCGCGCGGCGAAAGCAAATGGTATGATCAGCCTCTTTGGGGAAGAGGCTGATCACGCGATTACATTCACTCTCAAGCAGGAGGCCGATGAGCTTTCGCGCAAGCAGCTGCTGCAGTGGGAAAAAGAACTGATCGGCGTGTACATCTCGAAACATCCCCTGGCCTATCTCGGTGATCTCTTCACGGTACATATAACCCATACCACCGCCGATATCAGTGAAGAGCTTGATAAGCAAAAGGTAGTGATAGGCGGGACCATCAAGGAGGCGCGGCGCATCACCACGAAGAAGGGTGATGCGATGTGTGTTGTACAACTCGAGGATATGTATGGCAGTATTGGTGTGACAGTATTTCCCAGGGTCTACGAGGAGACGGCAGAACTATGGGTCGAGGACACGGTCGTCATCGTCAAAGGAGAGGTGCAGGTGCGGCGTGACGAGCCGGGTATTCTTTGTAGCGGTGTCGAACAACTGAAGGCATTTGAGGAAGAGATGAACCGCAAGCGTTACCTGATCTGGCTTACACTCCGGCTCAGTGGCAGCAATGAGAAATCTATTTCGGACGATATCATAAAGGTGCAGGACATCTATCGCTATATTCGCGAACGCCCTGGGCGCGACCGCTACGAAATCCTGGTGGCGAACGGTGAGTGGCAGGTACGCCTGACTCCCAATGATAACACTATGTACTACTCTCCAGATCTGCACGCCAAACTGGAAGCAGTGCTTGGTAAGGGTATGATTGAGGCGCAGGTTGTAGGGTAGCCACAGGAAAGATTGATAATTCCCCGTATCCATGCAATAATAACGTATGCTAGTGGGGAGGAATGCCAGCGATAACCCATAATAGGCATCGACCGAAGACGCCAGCCCAGGATTCCGTAGGGGCGGGGTGGTGTAGGGCTGGGTGGGGGCCTTTATGGCCGCCCGCCTGCGCCCGATGGTCTCCATCTGTCCAGCAGAATCACAGGCCAGCACCGGGCGACCATAAAGGCCCACCCCGCGCCGCTCCACCGTCCTCGCCCCTACGGATGGTGATGAGCCAGCAATGAACCCTATATAGGGAGAAAGTTTAAAGATAGTGAGTTCTGAATATAGAGCCCCGGCACCGGGCTCTGAGGAGCATAAGCGACGGCCAACCTCGGAGCTATGGGGACCGTGGCAGGTAGAGCAAGAGCATACACAGCCACTCCCTGCACTGTCCACTATTCCCGTAACGCCACCTGCTGGCGGCGGTCAAACTGCAGATGCAAGGATACCTATCCCCCCGGTAGGATTCCCTGCCGGGGGGATAGGTATTGCCCAGGCGGTAGAACAAAATGCTGTCGACCCGCTGTTCTCACATCGCGAACATGTGACGGGTGCGCTGCCTGTTCACCCGAACGAGGCGCCGCTGTTTCGCCCCGCTTATTCGCCCTATCCGCCGCAGGTGTACCAACCTCAAAGGCAAGTGTATCCACCTTATCCCCCGCGTCCTGCTTATCCAGGTTATCCGCCAGGATACGCGCCTTATGCTGCTTATCCCGGCTATACTTACCCACCATATGCATGGATGCCGCCCCAACCAAAGCAGGACGGCTATCTCATGGCAATGGCCATCGTCTCTGTGATCGGATCAAGCCTGGTTTTACTGGGTGGACTCGGCTTGATATTCGTGACCCTGCTGGTTGCAATTGCTCCTACCACGTCATCGAATGCCAACCAGCAATTCATTGCCATTGCGTCATTTACGATACTCACCTGCCTGTGGATATTGGGAGGCATTGCCGGCCTCTATCACAGCATCCGCTCGCTGCTGAAAAAGCCTTCAGTCAATGTTTTTCTACCCAGGTTCTGGATATTTCTGCTTCTCTACCTGGCCGTATTAGGCGGCGCATTCTTGCTGCAAGCCAGGCACCTCGAGGTGGCTTACCCCGCGCTGACCATCGCGCTTATTGCCCTTGCCGGTGTGTTCCCCGCGCTGGCATTGGGAGCCCTGGGCATCAGGCGCCTGCGGTCGCGTGTGGCCAAACCCCTGAAGGCTGCATGGCCCACGAGCTGGCGGCGTTTCACGGTCGCGCTCGTCAGCGGAGCGAGCCTGAGCATCGTGCTGGCATCGGTGCTGGAACTCGTCATCGTGTTTGTACTTGCCCAGTTCGTTCATATACAGGATGCGCAAAGCGTTGCCCTGTGCATTAATACACCCAACGCTCAGAACTGCCAGAATCCAGGCATTTATGGCCTACTGCTGTTTGTGGTGGCAGTTGTGGCGCCAGTAGTGGAAGAGACAGTCAAGCCCATGGCTGTGGTACTGCTCACCGGGCGAGTACGGAGCGCGGCGGAGGCCTTCGCGCTGGGTATGGCCTGCGGCATTGGCTTTGATCTTGTGGAAACTTCTTTCTACATCAGTTCTGGTTATCACGATTGGTTGAACATTGCGCTCCTGCGTACAGGGGCTGGCCTGCTGCACGGTTTCGGCGCGGCAATGGTCTCGCTTGGCTGGTACTACCTGATTCATGGGAAGAAGCGCCGTTTCTTGCGAGCGTTTGCCTGCTGGTTATATGCCGTTTTACAGCATGCCATCTGGAACGGTTCATGGGGCCTGGTACTGCTTCCTGCTCCCATTGGTCCTTTCTTTGACAACTGGACGTTGAACCTGGGCTTTACTTCATTGCCTGGCTATATACTCATCAATATCTTCGAGGCCATATGCATGCTGGCATTCTTCATCTACATAACAGGGAGATTGAGATTGAAGGAGGAATCCTCGCCTCCACTTTCTTCACCAGAAAAGCCCTCCTGGTACGCCGTGCCCGCGCCCCAGGCAGTTGGATGACTTGATCACGTACTGCTTCAGAGCAGGCGAACAAGTCGCACTGTTTGACAAAAGTCTCGCCAAATACGTCTAATGTAATAGGGAGTGTAGGCATTCTCTCGGTTCCACTCTGTAATGCTGCGTGGCAGAGTGGATGGATTGAGAGCACAGCAGCAAAGGAATGACACGGCCAGACTATGGAAGGACAAGGTAAAGTCCGCTTCAGTAACTACGATTTAGTGAGCCGCATCGATGTTGGTGGGATGGGCGAGGTCTACCTGGCGCGGCAGCGCTCGGCTTTTGATCGTGAAGTAGCGATCAAGATTATCCGCGAAGACCTGGTTCACGATATTACGGCGCGCGAGCGCTTTCTGCGCGAAGCCGAAGTCAGCGCTCACCTGAAGCACGAGCATATCCTGCCGCTGTTCGAGTTTGGCGAGGAACGGGGGCGTCTTTTCTTTGTTACCCCCTACATTGAAGGCGGCAACCTTGCTCGTCGCCTGCAAAATGGCTCGCTGCCGCTGCCGGAGGTACGTCAACTGTTCTCAGCGCTGGTGGATGCCGTTGCCTACATTCACAGGCGGGGCGTGGTTCACCGCGATCTGAAACCCAGCAACATCCTGCTCGATCAAGGCAGCGAAGGCCAGGTCTACGTGCGCTTGATCGACTTTGGCATCGCTCGCAGTCAGGGCATGGCTGCCAGCCCGCCGTTGACTATAGCAGGTCACGAGATGGGAACGGCCGCCTACATGGCGCCCGAGCGCCTCTCCGGGGTTGCCGCGCCGAGCAATGACATCTATTCTCTTGGTGTCATTCTCTACCAGATGCTGACAGGACATCTACCCACGCCGGATCAACATGCCTCCTTGCCGCAGCCGTTAGACTACGTTGTGCGGCGCTGTATGGCTCGACGTGTTGACCAGCGCTTCACCAGCGCAGAAGAGGTACGGAACGCCTTCGAGCAAGCCTGCCAGCAACTGGGCGCTACGCGCACATTGCCTCCAGCCACGGGGCCGGGTGCTCTATCCTTCGCTGCACAGGCAGGGATGGGGGAAGCGTTCTATGGAAGAGAAAAGCACGCGGTAGGTGCGGACCTTAAACAGGAGGTCGCGACACTGCAGCGCACCGGAGATGTGCCTTCCCCCTCAAGCGCGTTTAGCCCCCAGGATTACGATGCGCCTACCACCGCTGTTGGCGCCTCGCAAATAGCAGGCCGGGGTCATACAGAGCAGGCGCCTGTTAACAGGCCTCCGCGTCCGAGCGGAGCCAGGCAGCGCAGGAGCCCATGGGTCGCTATCGTTGGAGGCCTGACGGTCGCAGTGCTGCTGACGATGGCCGGTATCATCGTTTTTGGCCTCCAGTTGTTCTCGACGGCCAGCATTCATTTTAGCCCGCGAACACAACTTGTCAGCCAGATTTTTCAAATCAAAGCAGAGCCATTTCAAAAGCATGTTGACCCTGGCACACAGTCGATTCCAGCCAGGGCGTTGAGCAGCCGCAAAACCGGCTCCCGAACAGGACAGACCACGGGTGAAGAGTGTATCATCTTTACCTGCCATCAAATAGTATCCTCGTCTGACGTGGATACACTGTCTGCACAGGTCAAACAAACTTTGATAGCGCGGATCACGCAAGATTTGCAAAAGCAGGCGCAGGCGGCCGATGCTACTGTCGTCGGCTCTGTACAATTTGCCGATCTCGCGGAGACGGCCGATCCGCCCGTGGGTTCGATTAGCAAGACGGTAACCGTCACGCTGACCGAGCAAGGCAGCCTCGAATACTTCGTCAACGGTGACGCGAAAACTCTGGCGCGACAGCTGCTGCTCAGGCAGATGCAGACCTTCGGCGCACACTACCGCGTGGTCGAGCATCCTGGGATCGAGATCGGCCGGCCGGTTGTAGCCGGAGTCAGCGGTAGAGGGGTAGTCAGAATCAATATTGCTGCCGGGGGCTACATCGAATACCAGTTCCCAGGTTCCCAACTGCTCTACATGCAGAATCACGTCAAGGGCATGACAGTAAAGAATGCACGCATCTTCATTGCTAGCCAGGTGGGTGTGGACCCGAAGACTGTGTCGATCGGCTTTATATCGGCTGGGAAAAATACCGCTCCTAAAGATACGGATACTCTGCCTGCTGGCACACAGCAGATTAAGATCATTCCTGCCGACCCGGCTGCCGTTTCCGCTGCTCTGCCTCCTGTGCAGTTGCCCAGGGTAACACCCAACAGCACAACCTAGATACGCCGGAGCCAGATCAATGAAGGAGCAGCGTTGATGACCTGGGACAGGTTTTTGTTATGATATAATCAATAGGATGAGAAGAGGTGCAAGTCAACAGGCACCCTATCGCGACCTCGGCTTGCGAGGAAAGGAGTGGAATGCGCTTCCCCTGTCGCTTCGAGATGGTACTTATTCAGCTCTGGAGGCTCAGTAAGGCTGAGAGGCAACAATTGCGCACAGGCATATGGACGACTTGAGTGTCTTTAGTGGGAATGCTAATCGCTCGCTGGCTGTCGCTATCTGCCAGCACCTGCGTATTCCACTTGGCGATGCCGATGTTTTTCAGTTTAGCAACGAAAATATCTTTGTCAAAATCAATGATAATGTGCGCGGCCACGACGTATTCGTTATTCAACCCTTCAGCTCCCCGGTCAATCGCTCCATCATGGAATTGCTCATTATGATCGATGCGTTCAAACGGGCCTCCGCCGCGCGCATCACCGCCGTCATCCCCTATTATGCTTATGGCCGCACCGACAAAAAAGACCAGCCGCGTGTGCCTATCACTGCCCGCCTGATTGCAGACTGCATTACGGTTGCCGGGGCACATCGCGTGCTCACAATGGACATGCACGCGGGCCAGATCCAGGGTTTCTTCAACATCCCTGTTGACGAACTCACCGCGCAAATTATTCAGGCGCATTACTTTGCTCAGAAAAAGCTGGGTGATCTCGTCATCGTTTCTGCCGACGAAGGCTTTGCAAAGAAGGCGCGCAAGCTTGCTGATCGCCTGAATGCACCGCTCGCTATTGTAGAGAAACGCCGCCATGGCAATAATAGCGTTGCGGAGGCGATGGGCATCATTGGTTCGGTTGAGGGCAAGCATGCCATCATTGTGGACGACGAGATCGATACCGCCGGCTCACTCACACAGGCGATACGCGTTGTGCATAAACAAGGCGCGTGCAATATCTATTGCTGTGCCACGCATGGCATTTTTTCTGGGCCCGCCATCGAGCGCCTGAAAAACTCTCCGGTAAATGAGATCGTGATCACGGATACTGTGCCTCTCCCTCCGCATAAATGTCTCCCTAATATAACGGTGCTCTCTGTGGCGGAGTTCTTTGCAGATACCATTCATCGCATCCACGACGGCCGCTCGGTGTCTGAGTTGTTTTCATGATGGAGAATAGTGAAACCATTCTTCCCCTGGTAACGTAGTAAAGTTGATATGAAGCTTTTTCGGCACTCACCAAATAATGTAGGAATCGCATATGTTTCAACAGCAAGGCGGATTACCAGGAAGAGATTACAACTCCACGAAAACCATTCTTATTGTTGAGGATGATGCTGGCGTTGGCGCATTCCTGGTGCAAGCCCTCGCACAAGAAACCCCTTATCGAGCTGTGCTGGTCGCCGATGGCTTGCAGGCATTGAATATAGTTCATTTGCTCAAGCCTTCTCTCTTCATCCTCGATTATCAACTACCGTTCCTGAACGGTATTGAATTATACGATCGGCTGCACGCGATGAAAGAACTGGAGCGGACTCCTGCTATCATTATGAGCGCTAACCTGCCCGTGGGAGAAGTCAAGAAGCGCCACTTAATAAATCTGAAGAAGCCATTCGACCTGGATGTTTTGCTAAATACTGTTGAGAAAACCCTGAATTAGCAGCTTGAAATCTAACTATGGCCTACTGGCTGCTGTGTGTTATAATGATGCACAATTAGAAACGGTTTTAGCGAGGGCACCCTTCGTGGGTGCCTGATTTTTGATAAGGGTGGAGAGGGCACACACATGAAGCCACTTGTTGCCATTGTAGGCCGGCCGAACGTCGGCAAATCGACTTTTTTCAACCGCATGCTGGGGGACCAGGTTGCCGTTGTGGAGGATTTGCCCGGTACCACGCGTGATCGCATCTACGGCGACACCGACTGGAACGGGCGTGAATTTACCCTCATCGACACAGGTGGCCTCGAACTTGGCTCCGAGATACCTGTGGGTCAGGTAGGGCTCAATGGACAACCTGGCGACATCATGAGCAACGTGCGGGCTCAGGCGCAGCTGGCTATCGAAGAGGCCGATGTCATTGTCTTCATGGTCGATGCTCGTTCCGGTATCACCGCGACCGACGAGGAGGTCGCTGACCTGCTGCGTCGCACGGAGAAACCGGTCATACTGACAGCGAATAAGGCGGATAACGCCGCGCGGCGACAGGATGCCGTTGAATTCTATAGCCTGGGCCTGGGTGAACCCATCTCCATCTCCTCTATTCAGGGCACGGGCACGGGCGACTTACTTGATCTTATCGTCGAGGAGTTGCCCCCGGTAGATGAAACGGAAAACGCGGAGGAAGAGGATGAAGTTCCACGCGTTGCTATCGTAGGGCGTCCAAACGTGGGCAAATCATCGCTGCTCAATGCCATCCTCGGCGTCCAGCGCGCGATTGTCAGCGAAGTCCCGGGTACGACAAGGGATGCTATCGACACTGAAATGGAGTTCGAAGGCAGGAAGCTGATTCTCATCGATACCGCGGGCATCCGGCGCCGGGGACGTGTTGTCCCGGGCGTCGAGAAATACAGCGTCATACGCGCCAGCCGTGCAATTGAACGCAGCGATGTAGCGCTGTTATTGGTCGATGCGAGCGAAGGCCTGGCAGCGCAGGATACCCATGTTGCTGGCGAGATCTACGAGAAGGTCAAGGGTGTCATAGTTGTGGTCAACAAGTGGGACCTGGCGCAGTCCCAGAGGCGCGCTGCCCGCGAAGGCCAGCTGCCGGATCCCGACGAGGAGATCGAAAGCGCGGAACGCTACCGCAAAATCATTGCCGAGGGCTTGAAGTTCATCCCTTACGCGCCCATCGTCTTTGCCTCGGCGAAAACTGGCTATCATGTGCAATCCTTGCTTGAAATGGCGCTCAACATCTCGGACATGCGCTACCTGCGTGTGCCGACCGCGCGTCTTAACGAGGTTGTGCAGGATGCTATTCGCCGCTACCGGCCGGCAAACATTCGTGGCAAAGCCTTGCGGGTATATTATGCTACCCAGACACGGGTGAACCCGCCCACCTTCGTTTTTTTCGTCAATGATCCCCAGGCTCTACACTTTGGCTATGAGCGCTACCTGGAAAATCAGTTGCGCCAGGCTTTCAGCTTCAAAGGCACCGCGATTCGCCTTCAATTCAAGGCCAGGCCGAAGTCGGAGGTATAGGATTCTAAAACCTTTCCCTGCTTGGCTCGTATATACTGGAAAACGTGAAAATAACATATGGACAATATACTCTTTATTACCTTATGCTTATGTCACTGCATTTGTCATGAATACAACTATATGCTATAGTGAGCATAAAAATGACGACCTCAAAAGTCATTTATGCGAGGGAAATACCTATGTTACTCAAACTTACTGCTGCTGATAAGACTGATAGAGGAAAACAACGAGAACAAAACGAAGACTCGGCTTATAAACGCATTGAATCTTCAGAGAACGGGGACCGTGGACTCTTTATCGTGGCTGATGGTATGGGCGGCTACCAGGCTGGCGAGGTAGCCAGCAAGCTTGCTGTACGGAAGATCAGCGAAGGGCTGCGGACTTTCTTTGCCCCTGTTGAGGAACAGCCTACAATCAAGCTCAACTTGCATGAGTTGGGAGACACGACGGTTGAATTGAAACCCACAAAAGAAATTACTCCCACCAGGGTTGTGAAGCCCCAGCAGACACGTAAGTTGCCGGATACGCAGGTGTCGCTAGCAGTCGAGCGCCAGCTTACTGAGGCGATCAAAGACGCGAATAAAGCCATCCTAAAGCATGGTGAACAACATCCCGCCGCTCGTGGACTCGGATGCACTGTTACTACGGCTCTGGTACAGAACGAAACGGCCTACATTGCTAACGTCGGCGATAGTCGCACCTACCTGTTGCGCAAGGGCGAACTTACAGCTCTCACCAAGGATCATTCGCTGGTGGCCAGGCTGGTGGAGGCGAAACAGATTGAACCCGACGAGGTGTACTCGCATCCACAACGTAACTTGATCTATCGTTCACTGGGGGCCGGGCATAAGACAGTCGAAGTAGATGTTTTTCAGCAAACCCTGCAAGGGGGAGATACACTGCTGCTATGCTCTGATGGCCTGTGGGAGATGGTGAAACCTCAAGACCTGGTCAAGACGCTCAGCACGCCAGTCAGCCCGCAGAAAATCTGTGATACATTGATTGACCTGGCAAACGCCAATGGCGGTGAAGACAATATTACTGCTGTGGTGGTACATGTAAGTACCCTATAGCTTGAGCAGGCACGCCTCTTGTCTCGTGCTGCAACATGACCGTGGCAGGATGAAGAGACAAAACCTGCCTGCATGGAGCTTCTGATCAGCCCTGTTGAGCGCAGCTAGCTGCGACCCAGCAGCGTTACAGGGCTGGATTTCAAGGAGAAGACTTACTCTATGGCTCTCCCTCTAGGTACTATTCTTGATGGAAAATTTAAAATCGTACAGGTGCTTGGCGAGGGTGGTATGGGTACCGTTTATAGGGTTGAACAGGTAGGGAAGCCCGGCTACTTTCGCGCGGTAAAAGAACTGCTCATTCCGCCCAATACGAGCGCGGAGGAACGTAAAACCGCTATCGAGCGTTTCGACAAAGAGATTGACCTGCTGTTTAATCTCAAGCATCCTCGTATTCCTTCATTGATACTGAGCTTTCAGGAACGGGGTAACTACTACTTTGTGATGGAGTTTGTTCCTGGGCGCAGCCTGGACAAGATGCTTGAAGACAACAAGGGTCCACTGGATGAAGAGCGAGTCATCCGCTGGATGATGCAAGTCTGCGAGGCGCTGAGCTACATTCATTCGCGCACGCCGCCCATTATCCTGCGCGACCTCAAACCGGGCAATGTCATGGTCACACCGGAAGGCGATGTACAACTGATCGATTTTGGTATTGCGCGCAGATTTGATCCAAATAAACGCACCAATACGGAGAACCTGGGTACCATTTCCTACGCGTCACCTGAACACCTGGGGTCGATCACAGCACCTGGGCAGCGCCGCAGCGCGCATAATCCAGGCAAGCTGGTACAGACTGATGCGCGCTCGGATATCTACTCGCTGGGCGCTACTATGTATCACCTGCTCACTAACTACGAGCCAGATCCCATCCAGACACCGGCGCCAGGAAGTATACGCGCAAAGAACCCGCGCCTGCGCACGGTACAAACGACTACAGGGGTGGTGTGTCCTGTGGAGCGGGTGATTATTAAAGCTATGCAGCAGGACCCGGCGCAGCGCTTTCAGAATGCCGAAGCAATGCGCGTGGCCTTACAGTCCTGCTTGCCCAGCACTACGCCAGCATCGACCATACAGATTCCGGCCATTTCGCCGAGTGCCACGATTGTGGTATCGGCTGGCAGGTTCAACAATGCGAACAGCGGAGTCAACGGGCTGATCTGTCCCAAGTGCGGCTTTCAGAACCGGCCCGGTGCAAAGTTCTGTAAACGCGATGGTCAGCCATTGACACAGGGTGCCACACTGCCGCCACCGCAGGTGCGGGCTCAAGCCGCCCGCGTCCCAATTCAGGCCAGGCCGGCACAGCAACCAATACGGGCTACGCCGGTGCAGCAGCCTATACGTGCCAGGCCAATAGGCACTATCAGCGCAACGCCAGCAGCCACGTCTAACGCTGATGCTGCGTTCCGGCAAGGTCTGCAACAACTCAATAACAAAAACTATGTCGAGGCAATCAACCAGTTCAAGTTAGCGCAGTCCCTCGGCAAGCCAGTATATGATGTGTTGTACAACCTCGGCCGCACATATCGCCAGTATGGGCAATCAGTAAAAGACCAGGATAAAAAACTCTTTACTGAAAACATGACGCTCGCTGCCGAGCATTTCGAGCAGGCTACAAAAATAAAGCCGGATGCCCTGGATGCCTGCTTTCAACTTGGCATGTGCTATCATGACCTGGGCCTCTATCCGCAGTCAACGGTGGTATTCAAGAAAGCTTTGCAACTGGCGCCACGAGACCCGGCTATTTATTACCAGCTGGGTACGGTAGCAATGGCGCAGAGCTATAAACGTGAAGCTGAGGTGTATTTCCTGGAGGGCCTCAAGATCAATCCCGATCACGCGCTTATCCTGACTGCACTTGGACGCCTGTATATCGAGATGAACCAGGTATCATCCGCGATCAAGATACTGCGGCAGGTTACTCAAGCTGACCCGACCCTGGGCGATGCTTGGTATGAACTGGGGCGTGCGCACGTGAAGGAAAGAAAGTGGCAACTGGCGCTCACTGCTTTCGAACAGGCAAAACAGCAAGGGGTTGATACAGTGCAACTCTATAGTACCATGGCCTCTTGCTACCTCAAGATCAACAAGAAGGCACAGGCGCGGCAGATGGTCCAGGAAGTCCTTCGGCGGGACCCTAACAACACAGAGGTAATCCGATTACAAAAGCAACTCTAAGGCCTGCTCTTGCAGGTATCCTGGATCTTTAATATTGAGAGGAGGGCAGGATGCTCTGTCCGTCATGTAATACACCAAATCGTGATGATGCTAAATTTTGTAAAAAGTGCGGGCACCCGTTCCTCGCAGAACCGGCAAATGCTCTCGCCCCTGGCGAGCAAGCAAACACACCACCTGCAGGCGGAGAAGCTGCTTTGGAGCCGGCGGTAGCCGCAGCATCGAACCCGGCTTCCCCGGAGCCAACTGTAGCGACGCAGACCAGCCAGGCATCCGCTAATGATCATATACAGGCGCAGGCGGTGAATGATGTGAGCCAGGCACCCACGCTGATCCTTACCCCTGAACAGATGATGGCATATCACAGTCGCCGCTGGCAGCAAGAAGTGGAACAGGAGCAGGCCGCGGCCGGTATTGCAGATATGCCTACGCTCATATCTACACCGGCCCCGGCAGATAGCCAGGCTGAAGAGGCGCAGGATATTGCAGATATGCCAACGGTATTGGACTCTCCTCCAGCAGGTGAGGCCGATTCTATTCCACCTCCACCTCCACCGCCCCCAGCAGCCGGTGACGAAGGCAACGTGCCAGCTGCCTCTACCGGGAAGGAGCAGGCAGCTGAAACAAGCGCAGTCGCTACAAGTAACATGGCCCATAGCACGACAGAAAAGGAAGCGAGCGAATCAATGCAGTCATCATCCGACCAGCCTGATACGACTGAACCAGCAACAGATTTTTCGACGCTGGCGGTTGGCGCGACCGTTGTGGGCCGCTATGAGATCACCCAGGTAGTGAGCCAGAGCGAGCAAGAGCGCGTCTACCAGGTAATCGATCACGAGGGATACCAGCGTTGCTGGAACTGTGCCTCCGAGCAGAATGCTCAAGGCGATGAATTCTGTATGAGCTGCGGGGCAGAGCTGCTCAACGCGCCGTATACCATGCACGAGTATCCGGCGACAGCCAGTCCCGAGGCAGAGGCTCATGTACTGCATGGAACCATCATCAACACATTCGTTGACCAGGGACACACGTACGTGATCGAGCAGCAGCAAGTGACGCAAAATGCCTTTCCCGAGGGAGTTCACCTGGAAGCTACATCCAAGTCAGATGCCGGTGACGTACGGCGCAGCGAGCCGAACGAAGATAGCACCCTTGTTTTGATGCTCCAGCGGGTTCACGAATCGATCTCAGAGCCGCTGGGAGTGTTTATTGTTGCCGACGGGCTGGGAGGTCACGACAACGGTCAGGTTGCCAGCCGCATGACTATCGCTCTTATTGCTGAGCGCATGGCGCGTGAATTGCTGGCTGACCCACTTGCTAGCGAAAAGGCAGGCGAACCCGCAAAGCCATTCGATGAAGATGAATACGTCGCGCTGTTGAAAAGCGCGGTTGAGGATGCCAACACGGCGCTCTGCCAGGTGAATGAGCGCGATAAAACCGACATGGGTTCGACTATCACCGGTTTTATAATAGTGGGAGACCACGCGTACATTATTAATGTAGGGGATAGTCGAACCTACATGCTGCGCGGCGGGCAGCTCTACAAATTGACCAATGATCATTCACTCGTGGAGCAGCTAGTTGCCGGAGGTCTGATCGAACCTGATGACGTCTATACCCATCCGCAGCGCAGTCAAATTTTCCGGAGCCTGGGCGATAAGCTCAATGTGCAGATCGACGTTTTCAAACAGCAACTACACCCAGGTGATATCATGCTAAGCTGTAGCGATGGCCTGTGGGAGATGGTGCGCAATCCACAAATTGAAAGCATATTGAATACAGCGCCCGACCCGCAAACCGCTTGCGTGCAGTTGCTTGACGCGGCCAACGCCAATGGTGGCGAGGACAATGTCAGCGCGGTCGTAGTCTTTGTGCGCTGATATGGTATACTATAAGGCCAGCCTAACGTGAAAGGAGTTCATAGACTATGCCCGGTGAGGTAACACTGGCACACCAGCTAGGAAAAGATTTCATGCCTGTTACTGGTGGCAGCCAGCTCGCATACGTTTTATTAGAAACCAAGCCCACTGAAATGATGGCGCAGGTGCGCATGCCCTTAAATTTTGCGCTCGTACTCGACCATTCCGGCTCCATGAAGGGAGCCAAGCTCAACAATGTCAAAGAAGCGGTCAAAATGGTGCTGGATCGCTTGGAGCCCACGGATTATGTCTCCGTGGTGATCTTTGATGACACGTCCCAGGTCATCATTCCTTCTATGCCGGCTAATGACCCCGTTGGTATGAAAGCGGCTATTGACCGCATTCGTGATGCAGGTGGCACAGCAATGTCACTCGGTATGATCCAGGGCCTCAATGAACTGCGCCGCTGGAATATCCCTAACGCTATCAATCGCATGATTTTGCTCACCGATGGCGTGACTTATGGTGACTCGGATCGCTGTCGCCAGCTTGCCAGGGATGCGAAAACTGCCGGCATCTCCATCTATCCACTTGGCATCGGGGCAGACTGGGATGAAAGTTTGCTGGACGATATAGGCGAATTGAGTGGCGGTATGCCCGCCGAGTTCATCAGGAACCCTGCAGATGCCTTGAACGTCTTCCAGCAACAGCTCCAGAGCGCTGTCGCAGTGGCTGTGCGCAACGCGACCGTAATACTGCGTCTGCCCGCCGGTGTCACACCTAAAAAAGCCGTGAAAGTCCTGCCTATCATCAGTGATCTCGGTCAATCTGTGCTCTCAGACCGGCAAATCGTTATTCCTTTGGGTGACCTGGAAAAAGATAACGCACAGTCGGTGCTGGTGGAATTGATGATAGACCCACGCCCGGCAGGCCTTTTCCGCATCGCCCAGACGGAACTCACGTACGATGTTCCTATCGCTAATCTTATAGGTGAGAACCTGCGCGATGATATCAAGGTGACCTTTACAAATGATGCGAACGAGGCGGCACAGGTCAATGCATATGTAATGAACTTTGCCGAAAAGGCCAATGCTCATCGTCTTGTGACCCGTGTGTTGGATGAGTACAAAAAAACCGGCAAAGCAACGACGCGCCTCAACCCCAGTGTAACGCGCGTCCTCGACGAGGAGACTCGCGCGGCTCTTGAACAGATCAACCAGGGTCAGCAGATCTCGCAGGAGCAGGTAAAGTCGATTGGAAACAAGACGCGTAAACTAACTCAGCGGCTAGACGACATAGTACCGTAGGTGGGATGTATCCAGCCTGTTCACCGGGATAAAACGGGTAGCCCAAGTTCATAGAAGATAGGATGATTACGTTCCTTAGGAGGATAGAGTACAATGCCAGTATATTGTTCGTTACACCATGAGAATCCCGATGGTTCCGCCTTTTGCGATGAGTGCGGCGAGCCACTGGCAGGCGCGACGCCGTCTGCGGCGGCTCCGGCAGTGTCCGTTGCTGCGCCAGCACCGGCTCCGGCAGCTGGTGGCGTGGTATGCCCGTCATGTGGAACCGTCAATGCTCCAGGTGAAGCTTTTTGCTCTAACTGCGGCGTTAGCTTATTGGGTGCGCCCGATGCTCAGGCAGCAGTTTCAAACCCGGCCATCGCCCCTGCTCCTGATGTTACTGCAGCGCCAGCGCCAGCACCTGCTCCTGTCGCAGTTCCGGCAGCATTAAACGCACGACTCATCGTCGAGGCGGACAATCAAGAGTTCGACATAAGCGGCAAGGATAACATTGTGATTGGCCGCGAAGACGCCGTCAGCAACATCTACCCCGATGTGGACCTGACCCCGCATGGTGGAGAAGAGGGTGGCGTGTCGCGTATGCACGCTCGCATCTTTGTCGAAAATGGCCAGTACATGCTAGAGGACGAGAACAGCACGAATTTCACGTTCCTCAATCGCCAGAGACTTAACGGAAAAACGCCAACACCTTTGCATGACAACGACGAGATCAGGCTCGGTCGCGTGCTGTTACGTTTTAAAACGTCATAGCCGCACCTTGCCCGTTCCCGCATATTGCAAGAGGATGCCCCTATGCTGATAGCGCTTTTGAATGATTGTTGGTCCTCACCTTGTGGCCGCTCAATAGGCATTTACCGTAACCACTCAGGTGCCTGATCCCGCGCCGCCTACGGCGGCTCGTGTCTTTTTTCTGCGGGCTTTGCAGCCGCAGGCTGCAAAGCCCGCAGAAAAATCCTCTTGCGAACCACCGCAGGTGGTGAGGAGGCCTGAGGAGTTACCATTTACCGAAAAGGCTGGATGAAGAACAAGAGATTGATACATTCCCGCAGGCAACTTAGGACTGCGCTGCCCGCAAAACCTTGTAGCGCGTATTGCCGCTGACCTCCTCTACCAGCTTAAAGCATGCTCGCAAGGCTGGCTCGTACTTCAAAAAACGGTTGGCAACCAGGTAGAAGCACCCGCGAGGTCGCAATACCTGTGCCGCCTCACGGATAAAACGCTTGGCAAGCTGCGTTGTCTGTATACCACCCAGGTGGAATGGAGGATTGGTCACCACCAGGTCGAAGCGCTGCGCTGACACTGCCTGCGCCCCGTTGCTCGGCAATACTACTATATTTTGCAGTCCACTCTGCTCGACGTTCTGCTGTGCTGCATCCACCGCCGCCAGGCTGGCATCCACCATTGTCACGCTGCCTTTGCGCGCCAGGCGTGCAATGTGTATGCCGATGAAGCCCGACCCGCAGCCGATATCCAGCGCCGCGTCCGTTGTATGCACCTCTAATGCTTCCAGCAATAGCCGCGTCCCCTCGTCCAGCTTCCCGGAGGCAAAACCCGCCGGAACGAGGGGAGATGTGTCGTCTGGAAGCATGGCATCATGCCGCTGCCCGGCTTCCTTGAGGGAGCGAACCACGCGCTGCCCCTTGCCGATGGCCAGCGTCTCGATATTGCCGAAATAAGCCTGCATACGCTTCGCTATGCTGAGCACGCCGCGATCTTTGGCTCCAACGACGTACAGGCTTCCTCCAGGCCTGAGCGCGTATAGCGCGACCCGCAGCCCGTAGTCCATCCAGGCATTACCCGGCTGGTAGAGCAGGTCCATCACTGCTACATCGATGGTTGCTGGCGGTTGCATGGAGATATACTTATGAAAAGGGGTATGGTAAATGCCCTGTCTGCTGGGACCCTGTCCGGGGGACAGGTAACCATGTTCCTGCTCAAGCGCAGTCTGAACAGATTGCAGTGCAGCAATGTTGTCTTCGGCGAGCACGATGGAACCTATGCCGGGCTGCTTTGCCGCTGCCCGCACAAAAGGGTTCGCTGCCGAGTTCAGAATCAGCACCTGCGCACCGTCAGTGAGTTGTACAGTTTCCGATAAAAGATGAGAAGGGAGCATTTTCTGTGGCCCTCTATGTTGATAGTGCTTCCATGATAACATGAATGTCGCGCAGACGATACCATATGCAGAATTGCCAAAAAGATGAAAAAACTGTAATGATTTTACTTTGTGTGTAGGGGCACAGGATGAAAAAAACGTCATACATGCTATGTTTCTATTCATTGCTTCGTCACGACACTATGGTATATTTTGTCTTGTAACAGGGGTAAAGTGAGATAGTCCTTTTCAGGGGTGGAAGAGGAAGCTGTAATTAAACAGCGTGGCATGGTATAGGGGGATCATCCATGTACATCTCGGGGGAATAGGGTGGTGAAGTGGCAAGACGGGCCGGCTTGAGAGGTACACAGGCGTTCTGCACCTCAAAATGTGGGGCGGCAAGGTGGAGAGGGAAGCGGCTGAGGTAAGATATTTTTGAATGCCTGGGGATGGAACGTGGCAAGGGAAGTAGCTGTTGTACATCTCAGGGGTCTGGAAGCTACGTGGCAAGGGTGGTGGCCTGAGGAGTACATTGGTAAAGCGGTTATCTCATGATTCTTTCGATTTCGTTGCAGAAAAATCAAAGTGGTTGGGGTGGTGAAAAGCCTGGAGGAACGCACCCTTCAGGCTTTTTAGGTTGTTCTTCTAACGCTAGCCGAAGCCAAAACCGGGCAGAAATGGAGTAATAAACTCCATGAACAGTCCCAGGATATACAGCACTAGCATGGTAAGTATTCCCAGGCCAATGATACGCCTGGACGCGGAACAGAGAAACACGACGCCTATTATAAGCTGCGCCAGGAAAGCCAGCGGCCAGGTGCAGTACAGCGCGAGCGATATCCCATGAATCCAGGTACCCGCGTCAGTAATGTGCAAGGACGCCAACAAGGAGAGCAATACGAGAATGGGAACGGGCATTGAGCCTATTAGAAGCCCCAGGGAGAAGCGCGCTACCAGCCCCCTTATGCCCAATTTGATGCGTTCGAGTTTCTTCTTTACCTGGTGCATCGTTTTTGGCCGCTTACTGCTATCCCGCTCTAGCATCCGGTACAGCAAGCGCTGTAGTTTCTTTGGAATCACATGTCTTGCCAGGATCCCTGCATCTTCACCGGCGAGTGACATCTCCAGTGGGTCCTTGCCTGTCAGCAGCGTTTGCAGTGTTGCGCCCAGGCCGTAGATGTCGGTCTGCACGGTGGTTTGCGCCTTGCCGTACTGCTCAGGAGCTGCGTAGCCAGGAGATCCAAGTGGGCCAGTATCTCTGGCCTGACCCGGCGTAAACTGGCGAGCTATGCCGAAATCGATCAGGTAGATATGCCCCCGGGGAGTGCGCATGATGTTGGCAGGTTTGACATCGCGGAAGATGACAGGGGGGTTTCGCATATGCAGGTAGTTGAGCACCGTGCATAACTGTATCCCGATATCGAGAACCTCTCTCATTGGCAAACGGCTGGCTTGCTGTGTCCCTTGTGCAAGGGGCACCGGCAGGGGTTTCCTTCCTGGAAGGAATCCAAAGAAGTGTTTCTTCTGCCTCGTTCTGGCAGCCTCAAGATACTTCTCTAGCGTCTCCCCTTCGATGAAGTCCATCACGAGATACCAGTGCTCACGGTCTGTGAAGTGGTCATAGATGCGAGGAAGGTGCGGGTGGACCAGCGTAGAGAGCAGCTTCACCTCGCGATTATAGGAGTCGGTAGCTTCGATGATTTCTTTCGCGTTGAGCGCGTGCAGGTCGATCTGCTTAATGGCAACGCGCCTGTTCCAGCTATCTCTCGCTTTGTAGACGATACCAAAGCCGCCCTGACCGATTTCCTCCTCGATGCGGTAGCGTTGGGCCAATACGGTACCCGGTCGCAGGGGTCCGCCGGAATGTGTAGAAATAGAAGCAGGAGTCATAGGAGCCTGTACTGCTGGCGCTAATGGAAAAGGATTGAGGGGCTGGTTACAGGCGAAACATACTGTGGCTTGCATCCCATTGGCGGCACCACATTCGTCACAAAAAAATGAGAGGGAAGAGATCATATGTCCTGCACTTTCCTTTATGTACGCATCTATAAGTATATACGTGTACACACGCTAAATAATCTCTTAAAATGAACACGTTCATTTTCTATATGGAGATTATAAACGTGCAGGGCATACTGAATCAAGGTTTCAGGTGCGGGCTCGAAACTGCTGGTCGTCAATGACAGCTCGGTGAAACATATTCTGCTGGAATGTCGCCTCAGCAACAGGGACGCCCCTGTTACTGAGGCAACCGCATCGTTTCAACATATCCACCCAAGGGGAGGGGAACTGCATACGTTCATAATCGGAAGCACAGCCACTCTCACGACCTTTCGTGCATGGCATCATTATACGCCCAGCTATCGAGGTCGGGTGGCTCGATATCCTGTTGGCTCAGCAGAGTGGCTATCTGCGAACGATGATCAATGGCGTGGTTGATGGCCTGGATCACCACGACGATGGCCGGAGCCTCATAGGTTCCCCCGTCAAGATAGAATATCTGACTCAGGTCCCTCTGCTCCGCGATGGTGATCAGCTCTTTTCCTGACCTCTCTGCTCGTCGCCGCAGATCCATGCCTGACACCTGTTTGCCGCGCGCTTCTCCATAACCTCTGAGCACCATCGAATGCGTGCTTTCCCATCCGCCGTGTCTCTGAAGAATCCTCGCGCAAGAATCACGCCACGCGGCATTCCAGGCGGAGAACGGCTGAGCGCTCATGCCCGATGAGAGACACGCGAGAGACGGGAGCAAGATGGTGGTGTCTGTTTCCCTGTTTGAACAGGAAACAGGATGGAGTTAGCGGCACACTGGCATAGATGTCAAAACCTCCAAAAAAACGAGTGAATACTTCCTTTCAGCAGTATGTAGGTGGAGAGATGATCCTGTCAAGAAGGGATTGGCGAACCGATCCTGGGACCATCACGGGGACTGACCACCCTTGTCCAGCATCATATGGCTTAGTGTCGCGCCATCCTGGTTGGTTTTTCAATGTGGGTAGCAACCCACAGGTCACCATACACGTACAAGATACCCAGATGAGCGCAGAGGACGTCATATCTTGACATGTTCACCAGGTTTTAGCGGTCGGAACATCGTGCCATCGTTAATAAATACAATACGTTGGTCTTGAATGTGCAGGATCAAATCAGGCTTTCCATCCCCGTTCACATCGCGAGTCTCTGCTGTGACCGGTGTGAGATCCTGTCCATCGCCAAAGAGCGTGGGGCCGAGATACATACGCGCGTGTGCGCCATCTCCACTGGGAAATTCGATAATCTGCACATGCCTGTCCAGGTTGATGATGATAAAATGAGTTGGGCTGGCGCTGCTATCGCCGTGGCCCACGACGGCATCAAACTGGAATGTACGGGGACGGCCGTATTGTGCATCGTCCTGGTGCATCTGCCACCAGGCGCCAAAAGAACTCAGCCCGACTGCAAGTATAGCTGCGACGGCCATTCCCAGGAAGAGAGCTAATAGAGGAAGCCGCCTGGGGAGGCGCCTTTCTTCCATAGCAAATGGACGAATGGCTTTGGATGCTACGCCATTGGTGGCACCCAGGCCGCTGCTGGCACGGCGGCGCTGGATAAAAGGCCCCTGTGACGATGAGGGATCATCAAGGGCGTCCTGCTGTAAGGGTTGTCTATATTTGCGCACGCTGCTAGGGCTGCGAGTCATGTAAACCCTGTCGTCTTCCGCTACGTCGTACTCGCTGGGCCTGATCTGCTTTTTTAGCTGGACTGCCATAGGAGCCTCCTCCATGCTTGAGCCTAGAACGTATTTTCTATATAAATTATAGCAGAACAGACGTTCTTGTCAAGTGTTTTTAGGTCGATATTCAGGGTTTTGCGAAAGTCTCCTCTCGAGATCTTTGCTCACGCCTGCGGCGCTCTCGGAGGTATAATTGTTGAGTTTGGTGCAGGCTGAAAGCCTGCACCAAACTCAACAATTATTTAGTAAAAAAGCGGCCCGCACGCGGGCCGCTCTGGATCATAAGGCGACTTTCGCAAAACCCCGCGTAGTAAGACTTGGTTGGCGAATGACACCGGGAGGCGAACAGGGTGGGAACCATGGCAGTGGCAAGCCCTACCACTACCATGAGACGGCTTCGCAGGCCGATGCATTCGTCTCATGGTAGTGGCACCCGCAAGGGGTGCCATGCCGAGTTCACTCTATCTTTCATTCGCCAACAAAGTCTAGTAATAAAGAGCCTCTTCACCGCTCTAGGCGGACATGGTACAATAGTCCCGTTATGGGATTACCCTACGCGATCAATCTCCAGTAAAGCGGATAAGCAAGTTTCACGATGCTAGATATCATCATCACGCTGGCGGAAGCATTTCGTGCGCAGCGCAAACAACTCTACATGGTGGGAGGAACAGTGCGCGATGTGCTGCTGCACCGGGGGCAGTCGAACGACGCGGACCTTGCCACCGATGCACGTCCTGACGAGATCAAACGCCTGGTGGCGCCCACACGCCCCAGCGCAGTTGTGCTGGTAGGCGAGCGTTTCGGCACGGTGCGGCTGCTCTACGGTAGCGACATCATCGAGATAACGACATTTCGAGATGAAAAGTATAACCCCGAGTCGCGCAAGCCGGAGGTATGCTTTGGCACGGTGCTGGAAGAAGACCTGCGCCGGCGCGATTTCACCATCAATGCGATGGCGCGGGACCCCTTGAATGGGCATATCATCGATCCTTTCAAGGGCCGGCAGGACCTTGAAGCACATGTCTTGCGTGCTGTTGGCAATGAACCCGACAAACGTTTCGATGAGGACCCGCTGCGGTTGATGCGTGCTGTGCGCTTTGCTGCCCAGCTCGATTTCTCAATCGAGGCAGAAACTATGAGTTCTATTGCGCGCCAGGCATCCAAACTGCAAAAAATCAGCCGCGAACGCATTCGCGATGAGATGAATAAATTGCTGCTCTCGGCGCATCCCGCCAAGGGTCTTGACCTGCTCGTAGAACTGGGTTTGATGGAGTGGATTATACCAGAGGTGCTGGAGTTGCGCGGCGTCAGCCAGCAACCGCAGCGCGTGGTTCGCTCAAAGGATGTGTATGCTCACGTGTTACGCGTTGTTGAACGCTCCTCGCCGCGGCTGATTACGCGTTGGGGAGCGCTGCTGCACGATATTGCCAAACCACGTACTCGTACTGTTGAGGATAATAAGGTCCATTTCTTCGGCCATGAAGAGCGGGGGGCGCAGATGGCGCGTGAAATCCTGAAGGGTCTGCACTTTGATCGTGACTTCATTGAAAGCGTCTCGCGGCTGGTGAGACTGCATATGCGCGCCAATGCCTACACACCGGACTGGACGGACGGGGCCGTCCGGCGGCTGATGCTGGAAAGCGGGGACAATTTGCCAGATCTGCTAGACCTATCACGCGCGGATATTACGAGTTATCGCGCCGACAAGGTTTCGCGTGCAGCCGCACGAGTGATGGAACTCGCGGAGCGCTGTCAACGCTTGAAGGAGGAGGCGGAGCGTGTTCCACTAAAAAGCCCTCTCGATGGCAATGAGCTTATGGCATTATTTGGACGCGGGCCGGGGCCGTGGTTGCGCCCGGTCAAAGATCACCTGCTGGGACTGGTGATCGATGGCGTGCTATCTCCTGATGATAAAGAAGGGGCTGCAAGGATAGCCAGGACGCTCGTCGAACAAGAAAACATGAGTTGAACGCAGGCATGGAGGGATACAATCATGACAAAAGCGAACAAGCCGGAATCGCGCAAGAGCGGGGCTACCCCCCCAAAGGCAGCCGAGATGAAAACACCGGGCGAGCAGCAAATACCGGTGAAAAGTGATCAGACTGCAGCCAACAAGAGCAGGCAAGCTGGTAAGGGTGACAAAACTCGTATCGGCGGTACTGCGGTACCCGGGGCAAAGTCTACCCAGCCCAGAGAAATCAATACAACAAGCCCTGCTCAGCAGCAAGCCGAGAGCTACAGCCGCGAGATGCGCCGTCGCATGCAGCACCTGGGAACTGGCCCCTATGGCGAAGATCCCGCCGTAACTGCTCAAGAGAAAAGACGTAAGCGCATCGAGCGCAAGAAGAAGCGCACAGAGGAGCGCCGGCAGGAGGCCAGGAAATCCATTAGCCCGGGCTTTAGCAAGTCACTGGGCCGCAGAAATGTCTATTTCTTGATTGCCATGGTGGCTATTATCGCGATTGTAATAGCAATTGCCCTTATCATCAACCATCCATTCTGGTAGACAAATAATTCAAATTACAGCTTTGTCAGTTCCACGCTGACCTCCCACAATCGCTGGCTGACTGACTCATCATAGGACTCCTTTGATGAAGAAATCTCCTTGCAGTCGCTAAAGTACTTGCCTGTGACGCCTTCTACCTCCGGCGAGGATGCCAGGTAGCTGGATGTCTCGGCCCCTTTTTCGGGGCTGATCCCGGTCCGCAGGGCCAGTTTTATCAAGAAGGACAGCACCGGGCCATTATCGCTGCCGAAGTTCGTCGCAACCGTGCCTGGATGCAGGCAATTTGCCGTCACGTTCGTTCCCTGGAGCCTTTTTGCCAGCTCATATGTAAACAGGATGGTGGCCAGTTTCGACTGACCGTATGCTCTCATCGCGTTATATCGCTTTTCTGCTTGCAAGTCATCGAAGTTGATGGTTGCACCTTGATGAGCCCCTGAAGCTACCGTTACGACCCGTGCAGCTGCGCTGGCTTTCAGGGTGTCCAGCAGCAGATTGGTGAGTAAGAATGGAGCCAGGTGATTGACGGCAAAGGTCCGCTCAAGCCCATCTATCGTTGTAGAGCGCCTGAGAAATATGCCACCAGCATTATTCACCAGCACATCTAAACGAGAATAGCGATCCGTAAAGTCCTGCGCGAGTTGGCGTACAGATTGCTGTGAAGAGAGGTCTGCCAGCAGCATATCAACTGATGCATTGCGGTTTTGCGCTTTGATTTCATCCCTGGTGGCTTCCCCTTTGCTTTTATCACGACTGGCCAGTACGACGGTTGCGCCCATTTTTGCCAGTTCGCGGGCTGTCACCCTGCCTATACCAGACGTGCTGCCTGTCACCAGGCAGATTTTCCCTTGCATATGTTCCATGCGTGTTCTCCTGATCACAAAGAAGTATCTATCCTGAAGTATATGACATCGTAACAGGGCCTATCGTGGCCTCCGAAAGATTAACGTATAACCAGAAAGGGCTAGTCCCAACGGACCCAAGTGTGGTACAATAGGGATATGTTTAGCAGACGCATACAGCAACGAGTTCGGCAGTTAGTCGCTCTGATCATTCAACCACTGGCCCGCCTGAGAGTCACTCCGAATATGTTGACCGTCATAGGGCTGTTGCTCAGTGCGTTGACGGCCTTGACAATTGCTCTGGGTTTCTTGTTGGTCGGAGGCTTGCTGGTGTTGTTTGCTGGAATTTTTGATATGTTCGACGGAGCGATGGCCCGCGTTCGTGACGCTGCCACCACCTTCGGCGCGTTTCTTGATTCGATGCTCGACCGCTATTCAGAGAGTATCATCCTGTTCGGATTGCTCTGCTATGTTTTGCAGCGGCCAGACCTTCATGATGCATTCTGGCCTGCTCAACATGAACAAACCTGGATGATTATATTCATTTTCGTAGCTATAGTCGGGTCGCTCATGGTAAGCTATGCAAAAGCGCGCGCTGAAGGTCTGGGACTGGAATGTAAAACCGGGCTGCTTGCTCGTCCCGAACGTGTCGTCATACTGGCTATAGGTCTCTTATCTGGCACTGTCATCTGGGCGTTGGCCCTCCTGGCGGTTCTTTCACACGTGACTGCTATAGAGCGTCTTGTCTATGTGTGGCGCGTTACCAGCCAGGCAGCAGAGGTGAGAGAAGCGAAAGACTTCTCGGCTAGCACACTTGCTGACGAAAAAGAGAAAAGCGCATTCGATCAACATGTGTCGGCGGCGCCAGGAATGAGCGAAACGAGAGAGACCTCGGCGCAACCTGTACCCACGAGTTTTCCGCCGTTCAATAGTGGGGTACGGCAAGAGTAAAGATAACGGCATAAATGTGACCGGACCGGGTCGTGCATGTAGTGTAAGAAACCTGCCCGAGGATAAGGTAGGGGTAGATGTACTTGTGTACCTGCCCATCGACAACGCGGATCGGTATGTAAAAAGGCAAGCTGGAGAACAAGAAAGCGTTTGCCTTTTCCCGAACACCCGTTGCATTGAATGTGAGACGATAGGCGCGCAGAGAGCCTCGTTCCACCCACCTTCAATCGAACACTCTATCTATATGGCGCATACCTGGACTCCGGTCTGTAGCTATTGAGACTGGAGATCTTAGTGACAACAGAAGATACGAATTTTAAACATAGTGACGTAGAGGGGGTCGTCACAGAGTACCAACCCGTCCCCGAAACCACCCCTACTTCTGCCGGGGAACAAGCGGGTGAGCATGCAGTGAAGCCAGGGCCGCAAACCGATGAGGCGACTTCCCCTACTCAAGTGACTGCTAACGAGCAAGAGGTTACAGGTGAAGGTATTGACTTCTCTTTTGCGGGGGCGATCCCGCTCATAGAAGAGAGCATAGCGCGATCCTTCACCGATTACATTGAGGAATTTCGCCAGACGGAGGAGGCCCATTTTAGCTCTTCGCAACTAGAGTCTACAGCGGGGCCAGATTCCTCGCCTATCGATGTCGTAGATGCAGGCGCGGCTGAGATCGTTTCCCCATGGGAAATAGCGCCCATTACAAACGAGCCGCGAGGCGGCAAAAGCAGCAAGAAAACGGGAGATACTATTGAGTCCCCGGTACCACAGGAGGAACAGCAAACTTCTTCAATTGAGCAAGAGGTGGTAAATGCGCCTGCTGGCGCGGCAGAAAATGTACCGGGTGAGCAGAATCCCCCGGAGACTGTACCTGCTCCACCTGAAACGCGGCCTGTATCGCCCCTGCTGCGCCCGGCGTCGCGCCCGCGCATGCCCAGGCATGCAAGCGCTCGCCAGCGAGAGGAGCAAGCTGCCGCGGAAACTAAGCAGGCAATGTCTACACCTGCCCCAGAGGAACCTCCAGCTCAGGAACAGCCACGACCAGCCCGCCGCTACCGTTTCGATCGTCCGGCGGCACAGGCTGCTCCTACCCCCATACCCGGGCAGTCGCGCTCTGAAGAAGGGAAAGAAATGGCAGCTCGCAGCCTTGCTACCCCATCATCCCCGGCTCATAAAAATGGTGGAAGCTCTGCCAGCGAGGGGACGAAAGAGGCAAATGAGCAGTCGAAAAAATCTTCCCGTGCAGGTCAGTCGCAAGGCTCGTCTAAGCAGCCCGTAACATTAGAGTCACCGGCAGCCAATGGGACCGGTGCTGGTACAGAGGCGCCTGTTGTTGCCGATCATGACAGGAATCGCCGCCACGGACAGGACCGGCAGCGCGAGAAGGAGCAGGCGGCCCCGGCTCCGGCTGCTTCACCGCTCGCGGAAGGCGCCGTGATCACGCCAGAACCAAATGCCACGCAAATAACTGAGGTTTCCGTAGAGGACCTTCCACCGCTCGAGTACTCGGAATTGCAACGAGCGAGTTCGCGTCGTCGTCGTCGTCGTCGTTCCGGAGAGACGGCGCTGCCAGCTCAGGCGCCCATACCTCCAACAACCAGGCCAGAAACACCCACTACTCCGGCGCAGCCATCGACAACTGCCGTCTCGCGTAGTGTCGCGCAGACTCCTGGCACAGTAGCAGCAGCAGGCCAGTACAATATTGTATCCGGCTATACCGTGGGTCAGATGAATCAGGGCAACGACGTAACCGGCCCATTTATGTCACCGGATCCATCCCCGGCACGAGGCAGTATGCCAGCGCGCGGGAGCTTACGCGCGGTACGTCCGGAGGCGCAGCGTACATCGGTCTATCCTGTACGAACCGGCGATGTCGCGTTGAACCAGTTTGCTAATTCCGTCGCGCAGGCGATTCAAGCTCAGACAGACCGTATGGTCAGCGAGTTGCGGCGTGTAAGCCAGGCGCCTGCCAACATCTCTGTCTCGCTCCCGTCTCTCCCATCAACCGAGCGAGTGGGCGTTTTTGTGGATGTGGCCAACCTGTTGTACTCGGCGCGCACCCTGCGTATCACCATAGATTTTGGCAAGCTGCTAGACTTCCTGCGTGGCAACAGGCGGCTAGTGCGGGCGCAGGCCTATTGTCCTACCAGCCCCCAATCCGGCGAGGAGCAGATGTTCTTACAGGCTGTGAAGGGGCTCGGTTATCGCATCACCACGAAGAATTACAAGACCTTCTCCAGCGGAGCAAAAAAGGCAGACCTGGACCTGGACCTGTGTATGGATGTCGTTCGTCTCGTCGATGGCAGAGCTGTTGACAGCATTGTGCTTGTCAGCGGTGACAGTGATTTTATGCCAATGCTCGACTATTGCTCTGATCACGGGGTGCGTGTCGAGGTGGCGGCTTTCGATGAAGCCATGTCTGCTACTCTACGCCAGAGCTGCGACCTGTTCATCAATCTCGCCATGCTTGAGGATATTCGAGCATAGTGTTGTTTAAGACGTTCTGAGAGGGGAGGATTGCAAAGGGCCGCGGCCCTTTGCCGGAGTTCAAGGTTGGCTTCCTTACGCAGATCACGGATATAATCCTGGATTGCAAAGGGCCGCGGCCCTTTGCCGGGGTTCAAGGGGTGTCCCCTTGATTTCTCTCCCCCTCGCGCGCCGCCGCAGGCGGCGCGCATAAAGAAGTAAAAGGAACTGGCCAAACGGCTTAGTGATAGCTATGACCTGGGAGCAAGAGATAGCGTTGGCATCAATTGTCCTTGCAGATAGGCCGTGAGAGCACCCGCTTCTCCCACGACAGGATCAATCTGCCCGTTGCCATTCGCATCCACCCCATGATAGGCGGCATCGGCAAGCATCGCTACCTCCTGAACCTTCGCCAGATCAGCCGGGTTCTTGCGCAAGTTGAGCGCGTCCTGGTCAATCGTGGTCGCCCACCCTTTGATATTGGAAAGCGCTATTGCCATCAATCCCGCGTGCAAATGCATCGCGTTCGTCGCGTCGGGCTGGCTGATTGCAAAGGTAGCATGTTTTGCTGCACCGAGCAGGTAGCCCTTACCCAGCAGGCCAAAACCATCACCAGTCGCCATCACATTCTTGGAAGCGCATGTCGCTGTAAGTGGGCGGTAGTACAGGCCTTGCGTACCCTCGACAATATCGATGATACTTTGAGCCACGCACCCAATCGCCACGCTATCCCGGCTAGCGGAGAGACTTTGCAGAACATCCGCCTGGATGTTCAACAGGCGCGTTTGATCAAACGCTCCTACCAGCAGCCCAATTTTCCCGGGTGTCTCGGGAAAGCTGACAAGCAGATGCTGAATATGTTCAAAAGCCTTCGGGGGAAACGCAGCAACGAGGACCACCTGGCCTGCTGGCAACTTGGACGCTGGTTGTTCCAGAGTGATCTCGAGCTTATCCCCGGCGGTGAGCAGGTTAGAGTTTGTTTGCCCATTGCTGCTCTTTCCATGAAAGGTCAGTGAAAAGCTCTGCTGCCCCGCCGCCAGCGTGCCTAATGGCAGAACCTCCTCATTCTTATCGTTGATGAACCAGGCATTGTACTGGAAACCAGCCGGGGGGGCGTCCAGGCCATGAGCAATAATAGTGAGAGCATCAGTGTACCCTGCTGGTCCGTTCCGATCACCGAAGAAGGTCACCTGTCCAGTCACACCAGTCGTGCTCTGCCTTGCCAGGTACATAAAACCGGCCGCGATACTTGCAGTTAGCAGGAGTATGACCAGGACAACGGTCGGTACATTGCGCCGCAGGTTCTTACGCTGAAACCGTCGCATCAATGAAGATCGTGGAGCTTCAAACGGCGCAAGGGGACCCGCTTGCGAGAAGCGAGACAAGTCATGAGGAAACGCTGTCTGAGGCACTGCGCGTTGTGAGCCATGATCGCGGTCGATGGTGGCTGACCTATTGCTACTCCCACCGCTATCGGTGAACTGCGTGCCTGGCTGTGCTGCTGCGAAGGCAAGCGACTGCTGATCCTGCTCGTCGGGCGATGCGTTGACGATAAACGGCACGCGTGACTTATTGTGGGGGTCGACAATGCGGTGGTAGGCGTTGGCAAGCACGCCAGGTTGGTGAAAACGCTGCGCAGGATCCTTTGCCAGAGCGCGGGCAATGATGCTATATAGGCCGGCGGGCAGGTCAGTGCGCCACCGGCTGAGCAGTGGGACGGAGGCGTAGAGATGCTGCTGAGCAACCTCTTCAGGTGTGCTGCCAGGAAATACAGGCGAGCCGGCCAGCAGCGCGTAAAGCACAGACCCCAGCGCGTAGACATCGGTGTGGGGACCCACAGGCCGGCCGAGCAGTTGCTCCGGCGCACAAGTCCCACTCCACTCATTGAGATGATCTCTCAGTATCTCTTTATTGTCCATCAAAAGCAGGCTCACTATACCAAAGTCGGCAACAACGAGTTGCCCATCGAGCCGGATGGAAATACAATCTACCGAGAGGTTGCTATGCAGTACACCGTGCTGGTGAGCATATTCCAGTGTAGCGGCTACCTGATCCAGGTAGCGACCCACAGTGACGACATCCAACGGCCCGCTCTTAGCAAGACGAGTGCGCAGTGATCGTGTAGCGATGTGTGGTGATACTACATAGAGCATGCCATGATAGTTTCCATAGTCGACGAGGGGCAGGATATTGGGATGCTGCAGGGTAGCAATCTGGCTGGCCTGGTGTTGAAAACGTTCCAGGTAGGCCTGGCGATCCTTTACTCCTGGAGTGGTCGATCCGGGCAAAATACGTAGAAGATATGTGGTTTCTGCTGCATCAGTGCGTGCGAGAAAGACAGGTCCCCAGTTTTCTTGTCCAAGGAGCTGTTCCAGGCGGTAGTTCCCCAATCTGGCCCCGATCAGCCTATCTGGGGATGCGTATTCAATCATTACGTGACCCTTTCTTAAGGGATATCGATCTGTACCTCGCTACATGTCTTTAAGTGGGTTCATCTCTGGTCGTCCTGGTGATAGGGTTGCGTCCCCCTGCCATGGAGCCTTTTAGCGACTGGGGACTCTCCTCTGTCTAGTCTTTTCGATTTCCTTTTGAACAATCTACATGAATTTTCCTTTTCCACTCACATTATACGTAAGTAGAGCCCATCGGTAACAGAAGTACTATGCCATGGTATGATGAAGTTCTCCAGCAACCCATGGGAGTACCTACAGCGAGGCAGTCCAGCATGGACAAAAGGTCCTTGAACTGCTTGTAAACAGCGCCATACGAGACGGAGAACCACTTCCCCCACCAAAAACGCACGCAGTAGCATAACCTGCTGCTGTAAAATGCCAACAAGCTACTACAACAGGTCCATAGAACAAGGAATCCTCGCGAAAACCCCCTGTGAGAAATAAGCTCTTCGTTACGTATGTATCGATAGCGGGACTGTCTGCGTGGCTGGTAGTTACGTAGATTGGAATATCGCCATAGGCCCTGTTTTCATGCTATACTAGGGCTATCAAGAACGCAAACTTTTCCCCCATCGCAATACTTTTAAGGGGCAATGAAGTTTGCTCTGCTTATTTTTCAGTAGCGTGAACAACGCACGCGGTCATCCAATTGTTATTTTTGGTTGGAAAAGAAAGGAAGCACCCATGCGAAAAAGAGTCAAACTCGTCAGCTTCGCTTCGTTCCTCACCTTATTTGCCTTGCTGATTACAGCTTGCGGCGGCACCACTACAACAGGCGGGAGCGGAACTCCCGCTCCTACCGCCGCTAAAGCCACCGTGACGGTGGGAATAGTGACTGACATTGGCGGCTTGAATGACGGCGGCTTTAACCAGTTTTCCCATGCAGGCTACGAGAAGGCTCGAGCCCAGTACGGTTTCCCTGATCTGGTCATTCAGTCGCAGGTAATCAGCGACGCTGAATACACCAAAAACATCACCCAAGAGGCACAGCAGGCAGATATGGTCATCGGCGTAGGGTTCTTGATGCAGAAAGCGATCTACACGGTTGCCAAGGCGTTACCCAACAAGAAGTTCGCCTTGATTGACGGCTGTGCTACAAACCCTGCGGACAAAACTGGTGCTTGTGTTAATCTCCCCAACGTGGCGCCGCTCTTCTTTAAAGAGCAAGAAGCGGGCTGCCTTGTTGGCGCACTTGCTGGTCAGATGGAGAATGATGGCAAAGCCAAGGCGCCGAAGCTGCTCGGTCACAACACCATCAGCGCAGTAGGTGGTCTGGCTATCCCGCCGGTCGTCCGCTACATCGCGGGGTACAAGTACTGCGCTCAGAAAGTCGACCCGAATGTTAAGGTAGTGATTGGCTACTCAAGTAACTTCACCGATCCCACCAAGTGCGCTGCTATCGCTGATAAACAGTTTAGCGATAATCAGGCCGATATTCTCTTCCAGGTCGCTGGCCTTTGTGGCATTGGCGTCCTCGATTCCGCTACCAAGCATAACGTCTACAGTATCGGCGTCGATGTTGACCAGAGCAAAGGCTCGACCGGCGCAGTCCGTCCTAGTGTCATCACAAGTGCAGTCAAGCGTATCGATGTTGCCGCGTACGACATCATTAACATGGCAGAGACGGGCACCTATGCGAATTTTGTCGCAAGCCCAACCAAGTTTGATCTCGCGCACGATGGCGTTGGCTACGCCACGCCAAGCAGTGATGTACCACAGGATGCTGTGGCAAAGGCGATGTCATTTGCGGATATGATCAAGTCCGGGTCGCTTACTCCACCAGAGGCAATTCCGTAAATCTGTAACGTGGAAAAGGGAACGACGAGATGACAGGGCGTGATACATCGCACTCTGTCGTCTCTACTAAATCGTCATTCTCACTCTGTGGAGGGCTTTTCGTAAGTCGCCTTATTGTGCAACGCGGCCCGCACGCAGGCCGCGTTGCATAAAAATTGTTGAGGTTGTTGTGGGATTTCAGCCCACAACAACCTCAACAATTTTTACTTTGCGAACGCCGCAGGCGCGAGCAAAGATCTCAAGACGTGACTCTCGAAAAACCTGCCCTTTGTGGGGACAATGCTTGTTTCTTCTCATTGCTGATGTTATGATAAAGGAACAGTTTCCTGGCTACAAACTTCGTTGACGAAACCGTCCCCCATAGAGGAGGAGGTCTACATGGCTGTATCAGCAAAGCAACCTGAGACGTCTGAACAACGTCCTCCCGCGTCGAAAATCCCGGCATGGATGCACAAATTTGGCACTGCCCTTGGGCGTCCTATCATTTCTGTGATCCTGGCATTCATTGCAGGAGCCATTGTCATCATTATTACCTGGCCAGATAAGACGGTTGATCCTTTTACAAATGTCATCAACGCCTATACCACCCTCTTTACTGGCTCATTCGGTACTCCGGTGAATCTTTCCAATACCCTCGTCAGGACTACCCCGCTCATTTTTACCAGTCTTTCGGTAGCGATTGCTTTTCGCGCCGGCCTTTTCAACATTGGCGCCGCTGGCCAGCTGGCAGTGGGAGCGATGGCGGCAGACATGGTTGGCCTGACATTCACCTCGTGGCCCAGCTGGATACTGGTGCCAACGATGTTGCTTGCGAGTATACTGGCAGGAGCTCTCTGGGGCGGCATCGTTGGTTTTCTCAAGGCCTGGCGCGGTGCGCACGAAGTTGTCACAACCATCATGCTTAACTGGATTGCGTTCTGGGGGACCGATTATCTCATTAATAGCCCTCGATTCACAGCGCCTAACGGGGTCACCCAAACCCTTGCTCTTTCACCCCAGGCCACACTCCCCTCGCTTGCCGTCCTCTACAACCAGACCCTTGGGAATTTTCTGCCACCGCTCGATCCTTTCGTACTCTTCTCCTATACAGTCGATGTCAGCATCTTTTTCGCTCTTATCGCCGTGGTGATCTACTGGTTTATCGTCTCACGTACGACGTTTGGCTATGAGATACGTGTGATTGGGCAGAACCCCAAAGCGGCACTGTATGCAGGTATCCCTACCAAACGCAATATCTTCCTGGTAATGGCCATCGCCGGTGCTTTCGCTGGCCTGGCAGGCTCGACGCATCTGATGGGACAGCCTGGATACGAGTTATCGGCCACCGCTTTCAGTGGTGATCCCACGGGCTTTGATGCCATTGCTGTTGCGCTGCTTGGTCGCACAACCGCCATAGGCATCCTTTTGGCTTCGCTCTTCATTGGTGGGCTGCGCTCTGGTAGTACGGCCATGCAGGCGATTGCCCACGTAGATCCGAATCTTGTGCTCATTCTTGAGGCCCTGGTGCTCTTCTTTATAGCCGCCGAATTCTTACCCACGCTCCAACGCTCTATGCCGCAGTGGCTGATGGTTAGTCGCAGACCAGCCCTGGTGCCAGCCATAACTGGCACAACGAGCGTTAGTGTACCTGAGAATGACAATGGGGATGTGCAGAACGAGGTAGAAATATCTGACCTGGATAAGGAGGGCTAATCATGTTCTTTCAATTGCTATTCCAGGCCCTGGCCTCCACCAATACCTGGCATACGACCCTGGAGTTTGCTGCTTTGCTCATACTTCCAGCCCTGGGCGGCGTCATCTCCGAGCGCAGCGGTGTCGTTAATATCGCGATGGAAGGGATGATGCTCACAGGCGCTTTCGCCAGCGCGATGATAGCGCTGGCGCTGCATAACATCGGGATAAACGACGCGCTCAGTGTCATACTCGGCGTGCTAGGTGCGATCCTGGCGGGTGGATTGATGGCTCTCATCCATGCTGTTGTCTCCATCAATTTTAAGGCAAACCAGATTGTGAGCGGTATCGCTATTAATATCATCGCGCTCGGCCTGACAGGGTACCTGGTGTACGTTCTCACACCTGCAGGCCAGGGGGTCCCATCCTTGCCAGCCACCCTACGTCTTCCTGTACTCTCCCTGGGGCCACTCGCGAATATCCCTTTCCTGGGCTATGTCCTCTTTCAGCAGAACATCATCTTTTATGTCGCCTTGCTGATTCTGCTTGGTACACAATTCCTGCTCTTCCGCACCAACATTGGCTTGCGTATCAGGGCGGTGGGCGAACATCCGCAGGCAGCGGATACCGCGGGTGTAAATGTACGTCTGTTGAGATACCTGTGTGTGATTACCAGCGGGCTTTTCTCAGGCCTGGCAGGCGCGTACCTGGCCTTGGGTGTTGCATATCTCTTCAATCCAGGAATGACGAATGGTAGAGGCTTTATCGCCCTGGCGGCCATGATTTTCGGCAAATATACTCCCCTGGGGGCAGCTGCAGCTTGCCTCATATTCGGCCTGGGCGACGGGCTGGGCATCGCCTTGCAAGGTAATACGCCCAATCTGGCTAACCTGCTCAATACCTTGCCCTATCTATTCACGTTAGTTGCATTGGTAGGTCTGGTGGGTCGCACAACGCCACCAGCCGCCGATGGCATTCCCTATGAACCGGGATCTGATTAAAGGTGAATGCCCCACGATAAAGCGGGGGCCTACTACATCGCAGGAGGATAATCCGTGCAGGAAAGTACAGCCGTAGCCCAGACCGAAGAGCGTGCAACGCCGCTTGCAGTGGAGATGCGAGGCATCTCTAAATCCTGGCCGGGTGTCGTTGCCAATGACCATGTCAATCTTGACGTACGCAAAGGCGAAATTCACGCGCTGGTCGGAGAGAACGGCGCGGGTAAAACCACTCTCATGAATATCCTCTATGGCCTGATTCACCCTGACAATGGTGAAATCTTCATCAATGGCCAACCCGCTCATATCTCAGGCCCGCGTGACGCTATTCGCCTGGGCATCGGCATGGTGCATCAACACTTCATGCTGATCCCACCGCTGACCGTGGCCGAGAATATAGTGCTAGGACGCGAGCCTGGCGGGCTGAGATCCGCTTATGACGTCAACCGGGCTCGGGCTGATATTCGTGATCTGAGCAAGAGGTATGGACTCGCTATCGATCCCGACGTGCGTATCGAGAAGTTGTCAGTCGGTCTACAACAACGAGTCGAAATCCTCAAAGTTCTGTATCGCGGCGCCGACATCCTTATTATGGATGAGCCTACCGGCGTGCTGACACCACAGGAGACAACAGAACTCTTTGGCGTCCTGCGTGGCCTTGTCGCGCAGGGCAAGACTATCATCTTCATCACACATAAACTGCGTGAAGTGCTCGAACTCTCCGACAGGGTTACGGTACTGCGCCGTGGCAAGAACGCGGGTGAACTGATTACCAGAGAGACCAGCCAGGCAGAGATAGCCCGTATGATGGTGGGGCGTGAGGTATTGTTGCGTGTCAATAAGACGCCCGCGCATCCCGGCCCCGTGGTGTTGCATGTGGAGGACCTGCATACGCTCTCAGACCGCGGCTTAGAGGTCCTGCATGGCGTGAGCTTTGATGTACGCGCCGGTGAGATCCTGGGTATCGCCGGTGTCGAAGGCAACGGGCAATCCGAACTCGTTGAGGCGCTGACAGGGATGCGTAAAATCACAAGCGGGAAGATGGCGATTACTCCCGTGGAGAATGGACAGCCTGGCAAGACAATAGATACCACTACGATGAATGCGCGCGTGGAACGGCAATTTGGCCTGGCCCATATTCCGGAAGACCGCCGTGGTAGTGGTCTTGTGCTCACGGACTCAATTGAAGATAATACGATTTTGGGACGGCAGAGGTGGCCAGAGTTTTCATGGGAGGGCTTCGTGCTGTTGCTGCACAACATAGCAGCCTGGGCAAAGAGGCTGGTGACAGAGTTCGACGTGCGCACACCTTCTATCGAGGTGCCTGCACGTGCACTCTCGGGAGGCAACCAGCAAAAGGTGATCATTGCCCGGGAGCTTGCTGCCAATCCCGAGGCTCTGATCGCCGCGCAGCCTACGCGCGGGGTTGATATCGGAGCCATCGAGTTTATCCACCGCCGCCTGATCGAGGTACGCGATGCCGGTAAAGCGGTGCTGCTGGTGTCGGCGGAGCTGGATGAGATTCGCTCGCTGTCCGACCGTATCGCGGTCATGTACGAGGGCCAGATTGTAGATATTGTGTCACCAGAGGCAACGGAGGAGCAGTTGGGTATCTTAATGACGGGTGGCCATTTATAAGGCCATTCGCAGGAGTATCTGCACGAAATATCCCATAGGCGTCACGTGAAGGAATGCCGAAATGTGCGGCACGCCCCTTCCAGGGCGACCGCAAGGGTCGCCCCTACTATACGCGAATCGGCTTGTTTCTATCGTGTATAGTAGGGGCGGGGCTTGCCCCCGCCCTGGGGGGCGCAGGGGCTCATTGCTATACGCGAATCGGCTTGTTTCTATCGTGTATAGTAGGGGCGGGGCTTGCCCCCGCCCTGGGGGGCGCAGGGGCTCATTGCCAGAACGTTAACTTGACACCTATGCGCATCTTATACAGGCGTCCCTACAAGTACGAGGTTAAGCATCAGGTTCTGAATGCTGCGCGCACATTGCGGTCGGCGAACAGGTAGATCAGGACGATCACGGCGATGACGATCCCAATGATACCAGGCGTCGGTCCAACAGTGCTGTTTCCTGTCAACGCCAGAATGCCGTTGATTACGGCCAGTACTTCAATAACGACAGTTGCCCAGAATGCCCAGCGCTGCAGCGTCCATAGTCCCCATGCAAGAATGAGTTGCAGCACTCCTAACACGATAGCGATGATTGCCGCGGTGGCGCTTGCACCGAGCAACGCAATACCACCTATAATGCTTAGAATGCCATAGATAGCAACAATGATGGCGATGATTGTAATGCCTAGTGGCCTCCTACGACCCATTGTGTCTTGAATCATTGTTTCCTCCTCAGGTATAAAGGCAGCGTACAGGCTGCCTTGCTCACCGGGAACAATGCTGTTCCCCTGTATTGTACACGCTCCTGGATCACACAATGGTTACAACCATGACTCTGGAGCTTATCCTTCTAAGCGCAGCCCTAAAATCCTTGCCAGGCGTAGAACCTCGGCGCCCTTATCAACATTGTGGTTGGCGAGCGTGGCTTCTGTCGCATGGTGCAGCAGTAACAGCGCCTCGGGTGTATTTAAATCGTTCTTCATAGCCGCGTGGAAACGGCCGCTGAGCACAGTATCCTGCCCGCCGGTCCGTTCCTCGACGAGCGTACGCACCTGCTGCAGGCGCGCAACCAGCTCTGTCGCTACCTGCAAGTCCTCGGGGAAACACTCCCACGGGCAGCGATAGAGGTGGCTCAGCAGCGTTACCCGGATGGCGTCGGCACTATAGTCTTTGAGCAAATCGCTCACCAGCGTCAGGTTGCCCAGGGATTTACTCATCTTCTCACCATCCTGGTGTACCATTCCCGTGTGTATCCAGAAACGGGAGAATGGAGCTTTCCCCGTGAAGTGCTCGGACTGCGCAATCTCGCAGGTGTGATGGGGGAAGGCCAGGTCCGCACCTCCACCGTGGATGTCCAGCTGTGGGCCAAGATAGCGTATCGACATCGCGCTGCACTCAATGTGCCAGCCGGGTCGTCCGGGACCCCAGGGGCTCGGCCATGCCGGTTCACCAGGGGCCTGCGCCTGCCAGAGTACAAAATCGAGCGGATCGCGCTTGCGGGGATCGTCGGGGAAGTTGCCGCGCTCGTTCGCAATTGTGAGCATGGCGTGATAATCGTTCAGCCCAACTGCGCGGGCCATGGCGCCGAAGTCCGGGTCCTGTCTGACGCTGTAGTAGATGCTGCCACCGTTCTCATATGCAAGCCCTTTTGCGAGCAGCACCTGGATGATCTCGATCATGGTAGGCGTCTCCTGGCTGGCATGGGCGTAGACACCGGGCCGCCGGACGTTCAGCGCGTCCATGTCCTTCAAATAACGCTCTGTCTCGCGCCTGCCCAATTCGTCCCAGGCCATGCCCACTTCTCGCGCTTTGCGCAGGATATCGTCGTCAATATCTGTCACATTCTGTACATACTTCACTTTGTAACCGATGTATTCCAGGTAGCGCATGAGCGCGTCAAAAGATACATAGGTGAAGGCGTGGCCCAGGTGAGTAGTATCGTACGGCGTTATTCCGCACACGTAGACGCGCACTGTATTATCTATGGGAATAAATTCTTCGAGAGATTGCGTGAGAGTGTTAAACAATTTCATGTTGGTCTCCAAGCCCGAACAAACGAGCGGCATTTGCGCTGGTTACCTGGGCGATCTCTTCCAGGGTCATGCCACGAATCCCGGCCAGTTTTTCAGCGACGTGCTTGACGAAGAGCGGTTCGTTGCGCTTAGCGCGTAATGGTTGTGGCACCAGGTAGGGACTATCGGTCTCGACCAGCACACGATCTAGTGGAACCATACGTGCTACCTCCGGCAGCGGATTCCCCTGGCGAGTCAGCGGTCCTGCAAACGAGAGCATAAAGCCCTTGCAAGCCAGGCACTCTTCGGCCTGGGCAATGTCCCCCGAGAAACAGTGAAAAACGCCGCGCAATCCCTGCCCATGCGCGCGCAGCAGCTCGATCACGTCATCGTGTGAGTCGCGTACGTGGATGATGCAGGGTAGATTGCACGCGCGAGCAAGTTGTAAGTGAGCGCAAAAAACGCCTCGTTGTATTTCGCGCGGCGAGAGCATGCGAAAGTAGTCCAATCCGAACTCGCCGATAGCCACGACTTCCGGCTCGCCAGCCATCTCGCGATAGTGCATTCCTACTTCATCATTATAGGTGGTGGCGTCATGTGGGTGAGTTCCTACGGCTGCAAAGACGATACCAGGGTGCGCCTTCGCCAGCGTGAGTGCGAACTGGCTCGAGGCGAGGTCGCAGCCGGGGTCGACGATGCGAGTCACGCCGCCTTCAAAAGCTGCGGAGATCACGGCTTCGCGGTCATTGTTGAAGCGGGAGGTATCGATATGAGCGTGGCTATCGACGAGCAAGCAGTGTGTCCTTTCCATCTGGCAAAAAGGGAAAGGTACAACTCTGGCTTTCCCTTTCCTGTTCGCCGCTTTTTTAGTATAGCCAACGCTGTAAGGGGATGTCAAATTAGTCGGCTCGCCAGACTTGCACAGTCATATCATTGCTTGCAGAAGCTATTTAACATTTCCACTTTTGAGACTTATTACAACTAGATGTATGAAAAAACTGGGCTCTGGTGCTTATCTTTGCCACTCCTCGCTATCCAGCCAGATCGTGACCGGTCCATCGCTGAGCAGCTCTACATCCATGTGCGCCCCGAACACGCCTCCTACGACCTTCAGCCCATAGGCAGCTACCACATCCATAAAACGTTCACAAAGAGGCTCAGCGATGGTGGGCGGAGCGGCATCCGTAAAACTCGGGCGGCGTCCTTTGCGGGTGTCAGCATAGAGAGTGAACTGGGAGACGACCAAAACTTCTCCCCCAATATCGAGAAGAGAACGATTCATCTTGCCTTCATCGTCGCCAAAGATGCGCAAATG
>WNGD01000390.1_pt1 | contig 45999 bp, 41 predicted proteins | sample 5400671 | NCBI WGS metagenome assembly WNGD01 (sample SAMN13153369, study PRJNA577476) | soil metagenome | isolation source: 40 cm soil or saprolite under grassland replicate 2 | place: USA:California | collected 2016-06-15 | reverse complement strand
ATGACAAGACGGTGGCTGCCATCCAGAAGGTGGTCAACGGCTACCCCGGCCTCTTCCGCAATGTGGAGACCTACCTGAACGAGAGGATCAATGAGGTGCTGGTGGGAACGAGCAATGACGTCGTCGTGCGCATCTATGGCCCTGATCTGGACGTCCTGCGCAGCAAGGCCGAGGAGGTGAGGAAGTCCCTCGCGCAGATCGAGGGGACCGATGATCTGCACACGGAACTCCAGGTGGACGTGCCACACATACAGGTCAAGGTGGATCTCGCCAGGGCCCAGCGCTATGGACTCAAACCGGGCGATGTGCGCCGGGCAGCCGGCACATTGATCGCTGGCACCGAGGTCAGCGACATTCACAGAGATGGGAAGGTGTATGATGTGATGGTATGGGGCACACCCAACACGCGCTACAACGTGGACAGTGTCCGTGATCTTCTCATCAGCACGCCCAATGGCGGCACGGTGCGCCTGAGGGATGTGGCCGACGTGAGCATCCTGCCGACTCCGAACCTGATAGAGCGCGAACACAACTCGCGTCGCATTGACGTGAGCCTCAACGCGCACGGGCGCGATCTCGGCGCTGTGGTGAGAGACGTCAAAGAGCGCCTCCAGGGGATCAACTTCCCGCTCGAATACCATGCGGAGGTGCTCGGGGAGTACGAGGAGCGCCAGGCCGCTCAGGGGCGCCTGCTCATATTCGGGGCCGCCGCCGCGCTCGCAGTCCTCCTCATCCTGAATACAGCCTTCGGAAGCTGGCGCCTGACGCTTCTGGCTTTCTTCATCCTGCCGTCGGCCCTGGTAGGCGGGGTGCTGGCTGCGTTCGCGACCGGCGGCGTCATCTCGCTCGGTTCGCTGGTGGGATTCTTCACGGTGTTCGGGATAGCGGCTCGCAATGGCATCATGCAGATCAGCCATTTCCAGCATCTTGAGCGGCACGAAGACGAACCGTTCGGTCCTGGGCTCGTCCTACGCGGGACGCGGGAGCGGCTCGCGCCAATCCTGATGACCGCGCTGGCGGCGGGGCTGGCTCTTGTGCCCCTGGTAATCTCCGGAGACATCCCCGGTCACGAGATCGAGCACCCAATGGCGATCGTTATCCTGGGAGGACTGGTCACCTCGACGGTGATCAACCTGTTCATCGTTCCCTCCCTGTACTTGCGCTTCGGGAGGAAGAAGGATCTGCCTTCCTGGCGCAGTGCCGGGTAGGTTTCGGTTCCTCCAACCTTGACAATCATCGCCAGGATGTGGCGCAAAGTAGCGGTAGATATGCTCTGGGGCGCCCTGTATGGGCTGGTCTCGCTGCACATGAACGGACGTTTGGAGGAGGAGGAGCAGCAGCGTACCAGGTTGCTGAGTCGGAGAATTACGCGAACGAACCGGGAGTCGTGCTGGCTGCGGCCTACCAGAAGAACGGCCCGATCTTCCGAGCGCGTCCATTCGGTGAAGATATCATCTACTACTCGCGACCAACGAGAGCGTCCGTCCTGTTTGAAGAGCCATAGTAGTGATAGCGCCTGTCCTGCCTGAAGAGCCACAGCAGCGAGAGTAGCGCTACAGTGGCAAGTAGGACAGTCAGATAGATTAATCCATCGAAGCCGAAACGATGGGTGAACAGGCCGCCCAGGCCATTGCCCAGGATCTGACCCAGACCCAGGAAGATGGAGTAGAGGCCCATCACCAATCCCCTGTCCTTTATGGCCTCTTCCGAGATATCGGCGAGGTAGGCCAGGGCAGCAGGCGCGAAGCTCGTTTCTGCGAAGATACCAATAAGCAAGATGGGGACCCAGAGCAGGAGGATAGCGTCGTTGCCCGGATCACGGTGGTTGATGCCAGCCAGAGCGATGCAGGCCAGGTAGATGCCGACAACAGAGATGAGCATGAGCCGCAGACGAGAGATGCGCGAAAGGAAGAAGGCCCAGAAGAGCAAACATAGTCCAAAGAAGAGTGCGTAGCCCCCCAATACGAGGCTGAGGCGATGGCTGCCGCCTGGACCGCTCATGCTCCCTACCATAAGCTGATCGGGGAAACGCGAGGGCACGGAAAGCAGGAATGGAACCTGTGTGCTGAGCCAGACACCCACCAGCGCACTGATACAAAGCCAGGCGGGAATAAAGAGCAGAAGACGAGGTATGCGCAAAATACGCAAATAACGCCTGACGATGAAACGGTACTTTACAGAATCGACCACCTGGTTTACGACCGGGGCGAGCAACATACAGAGCGATACGACAAGATAGAGAGAAGCCAGCAGCACGAAGCTCCAGCGCCCAAAGCGTTCCCAGATGAAACCACCCAGCACAGTGCCGGTCGCGATACCACCACTGGTCACCAGTTCATAGAAGCTCATTATACGCATACGGCGCCTCTGATCGCTGGCGGTGAAGTCTGCCAGATATCCAAGCACAGCAGGCGTTGACATAGCACCCGACAGCCCGGACAGAATCTGCAGGCCGAGCAGATAGGGCAGAGGATTTCTCGTCGGCGTAAACAACAACAGACCGACCTGCACAAGGCCCAGGAGCGGTGCAACGATCAAAAATATCCGGCGCCCCCAGCGATCACTCAAACCACCCATCAAGGGGGCAAACGTCAATTCTGTGACATAGAACGCGATCGGCAGTAAGCCTACCTGTATGCTATTAATAGAATGAAACTTCGAAGTAGCGATCTGTGCGAGCAGCAAGGCCAGAATGATCGTACCTGCGCCAGAGGTAGCCCGCAGGATAAAAGTACCAATAAGCAGAGGAGCGACAGAGCGTCGAGCCATGCGATGTGTTCTCACTCTCTGAGGATATCATCAGCGGCCTGATTTCTGCGCTGGTTAAACAGAGTCAGGAGCGCGATCACACAGCCCAGGAGAATAAGTGCGACCGCTACCACGACCATGGTAAACAACGCGATGCGCATCGCGCTTCCATCCACTGCACTCATGGCCAGTACCGCTGTAACCAACATACAAAACCGATCCTCTCTATCGTATCTGTAGATTCGTCATGCATTTCTACCATATTAGGACTTAAAAAAGAAAGAAAAGGTAACAAACACGCTGCCTTGAATAGTACTAGCAAGCATCCATTGATCGAGAGGGAGCATAAGAAGATGGCTCGTTATGCTCCCTTTACCAGGGCTCCACTAAGCGCTGGCGCGTTGCGCTTCCCGCTCCATCTGTAGCTCTGCGCCGGCGCGCAGCTCTTTTTCATAGACATCGAACTGGCGTGCGACATACATACCAGTGCGCGTTGCCATCTGAGTCGTGCCCATCAGGTTTTGCGCGTCGATGACGAGATCCACCTTCAGTTTCCCATGCCGGTGCAGCTCATCCAGAGACTGTTCCAGCACATCCTCTACCTGGATCACCAGGCGCCAGAAGTGCCGTGACAGCGTGTAGCCCTCCCGCTCGAACAGATGTTGGGCACGCTGGTTCAGATTGCTCACTACCGTTGTGAGCGTCACGCGCAGGTCGTGCGGCATCGTATGTAGCAGTTGGCGCGAGCGCTCCTCCGCCAACCAGACGAGCAACGTTCCGATACCTCGTCCCAGGTAGTCAGGATGCACGCGCAAGAGCGACGTCAGTTGTTGCTCTCCGCTACGCCGCACCTCGGCATAGCCAACGATGCGCCCTCTGTTTGTGACGATGACCCAGGCGTCCGTTTTCAAGGTGAAGCCTGCTTCTTGCCAGCTACTTCGTACGTCCTCTTCCGCAGGGTCCGCGACACCGGACTCCGCGAGATCACAGGCAACCATTAACGCGGTAACAGCCTTCAGGTCACTCAATACCGGAGGCCGGGCCGATAGATTATGTAAACGTACGATCATGATGGTCTTCTCCATTCTTTGTTAAGGGCCCGAACGGTTTCGTAAAGAGCATTACTCAACAACGCCCCTCCAATCGTGGAGAAAGAGGCAGGCAGGGACAGGTGTGACAGGTTAAGGCAGACAGATTACCTTTCCTGCTGATCACACTTCGACAACCTGTGTACTCAACTCTCTCCCTGCTCGCAGTTCCTTCTCGTAGCTTCTGTATCAGAGCTTCGTCGCAGCTTCGAGATCATCCAGCGTCGGACGGCGTAGTATGAAGTCCTGTGGAAGTTTATCTATCGTCATTTCTCTATTACCTGTCACTTTTCTATTCTCCTTATCTGGCGAGAAAGTGGAACGAAAACGCCGTCCCAAAGCGCCTCCGCCCCATATTCCTCGCCCGCATAGTTGAACGAGCTACCCGTTTCTTTTTAGCTTCCCTGTCCGCTTGGCATAGCGCTCGGCGAGGCGGAAGATGTAGATGCCGACAGGAACGCTGATGACCCCCGTTACGATCAAGGGCCACGTATTGTTCCAGATCGTCAGAGACCAGATCGGCTGATCGTTCAGCAGTGCGGCGCGCAGCCCCTCCAGCACATACGTCGCTGGCGAGATGTGGGCCAGGAGCTGCATCCAGCCGGGCAATATCTGAATAGGCGCATATACGCCCGAGACCAGCAGTAGAATCGCGCGTACGATGTAGGACATCTGCGACCCGCGCTCGGTATAGAGCAACGGCAAGACCGACGCGCCGATGCCGAAGCCGATAAAGGAGACGCTTCCTATGAGCAGCATAAACACTGCCGTCAGGTAGTTGGCATGGCTCAGGTCCAGCTTGAAGAACGCGCTCACGATCAGCAACTGCACGAACGTGAAGAGAATTCCGTGCGCGATGGCGTACCAACAGCTCCCAACCAGGTGCGTAAAGCGCGAGATGGGGGCCATAAACGTATGTTCGATGGTCCCTTCCCAGCGTTCGATCGTGATCAGGTCGGTCACGCCCTCAAAGGTGACGCTCAGGTAGGACCAGACCGACGTGCCGATGAGCACATAGAGTACCAGGTACGAGGTGTTGAGCTTCGTCCCTGTGATAAACGCCGCGCCCGCGCCCAGGTAAACGACCGAGAGGGCGTTCACGATATTGTAGACCAGCCAGACGATCTCCCAGGCCCAGTAGCGCTTCGTCAGATTCCAGTTTCGTTCAAAGAAGGCGTAGGTCGCTCTTCCCTGGTGTATTAGCGTAGACATCTCTCTATTCCTCTTCTTCGCGTTGAGCTTCGATGGCCTCAAAAGCCTTCTCCCAGCTCCCATAGCGTTTGATATCTTCCTCGGTAATCAGGTGCGAGGCCGTATAGTGCATGAAGACCTCGTTCATCGTCACCAGCACTGCACGCCCCATCAGTTCGGTGACGTTGCGCCTGAGCTCATCGGTCGTGCCCAGGGCCATGATGCGCCCCTGGTCGATGATGGCAACGCGGTCACAGAGCGCCTCGGCCTCATCCATATCATGGGTTGTGATCAGGATGGTGGCGTCATGCTGGTCGCGCAACTCATTGATGAAGTTCTGTACATCGATCTTCGAGCGCGGATCGAGGCCCGTGGTAGGCTCATCGAGCAGCAGGACGATCGGGGCCGTCAGGAATGCGCGTGCGATCGCCACCTTCTGTTGCATACCGCGCGACATGTTCTCCAGAGGTGCGCCGATGCGATCAGGTTTGATGCCCAGCCGCGTCAGAATCGCTCTGATCTTCGTGCGCGCCTCTGAAGAAGACATATTGTAGAGGCGGGCCGCGTAGATCAGGTTCTCCATCGGGGACAGCTTCTTGAAGAAGGATGCCTCGACGCTAACGCGATTGATCAGACGCTGCACCATAAGCTCGTCTTTCACCACATCATAGCCGAAGATCTTGACCGAGCCGACATCGGGGATCAGCAGGGTGGAAAGCATACGAATAAGCGTCGATTTGCCGGAACCATTGGCGCCCAGGATACCGACAATTTCGCGCCGCTTGATCGTCAGAGTCACATTATCGACCGCCCGCACCTCGCGCTTCCCATCGTTGCTCTCCTTCTTGCCGGGCCAGCGCAGCAGCGGGCGCGACTTCTTAAAGATTTTTGATACGCCATCGATCACTACGGCATCTCTGCTTGTATCGACGACGGTATTTTCTAATAATGGCGTATTTGTAGTCATTGTATGGGTAGCCAAGGTCTTTTTCCTTCCGTAGAACTCATCAGGATTCACGTTACTGGTTTACAAACAGAACGAGGCAAAAAAGAGAAACAAAAAACCGTGGGACTGGATTTCTTCTCTGGCCAGTGCCCACGGTCTAGGGTGTCTCTCTTCACCTATTCAGTCAGAACAGGCGGACCTCCCCTGGAGATGGGCACAATAACCCCCTGGGCCTCGCCGAAAAACGCCGACACATGTCCGCGAATAGGGCAGATGGTCCCCTTGAGGTTGCAGGGCATAGCATGGCCGTAAGCGGTCATAGCGCCGGGCAAACGAGTAGTAAAGCAAACATTATTAGCCATGTACGCCATCTCCTTCCGTGAGATTTTTCCTCATAGAGCCCTTGCAACGGGCGGTGTAAGAAAGGAATTACCAGTGCAATTCCCACTGTTGCAAGTATACGGGATGTCCTGGCGGTATGTCAAGGGCTATGAATCGCCACATGCATGCACTTCCGGCAGAAAGAGCTGGCGTCCGTCCATAATGAGTATAGCCGCCAGTTCCTGTCATCTGTTGTCAACTTACAGCAGTCTGCCCGTATCATCTATATCATCAACGTTCGCGGCAGTAGTTTCTGGTCTAGCAGTATCCGGATCGATATTTTTAGCGGCAACATTTTTTTCTATTTGCAGAGCAGCCGTGTTTTTCGCGCGCTGGAACTCCTGCGGATGCGTCTCGCGCCACTCTGACCAGAGCGCCACGATCAACGCCTGGATCACGCCCGCGACAGGCGATGCAAACAGCGCGCCCCAGACGCCAAAGAGCTCAGCGCCCGCGACCAGCGCCGTTAGAGAGACCACAGGGTGAAGGCCGACAGCCTTACCGATAATACGCGGCCCCACGATATCACCCTCGATGATATGCACGATCACGAAGTAGGCTAGCACGATGAGCGCAATGATCCAGCCATGCGTGAAGGCGAGTAGCACGCAGATCGCGCCGGAGACCAGGGTGCCGAGCACAGGAATGAACTCCAGCACGAATGCCAGGACACCCAGTAAGATGGCATAGGGAACCTGTAAGATCGTCATACCGAGGCCGACCAGCACGCCAATCAGCGTGCTCATCAACAATTGACCACGAATGTAGCCGCCGACGATACGTTGCAGCGTATTGAGCAGAAAACGCACGCGGCTACTCTGCTTGCGCGGCATATTCTGACGTAGCCAGTGCGTCACGCGTCCACCATCGGCAAGCAGGTAGATGCTGAGAATGGCGACAAGGAGAATATCGAGCAGCCCATTGAGGAACTCCGACAGGAAAGGCAGAATACCGCCAACTACACCCTCCGTCTGCGCAATGAGCTGGTCGCGCGCCGAATTGATCTGGGTTTGTGAGATGCCCAACGATTGCAGTGTCTTCTCCAGCGGTGACAGGCCGTTACTACCCGGAGTGAGCAGAGACGCGACAAAGTTGGAGAGCGAAGTCACCTGCCCGACGGCGGTGCGCACAATAAAGTAGATCAAGGCACCGATACCGAGCAGCACCACCAGATAAACGATGAGCGTCGCCAGGAAGCGCGGCATTGCGCGCTGGAGGAAGGAGACGGCAGGGGCAAGGGCATAGGCCAACAACATGGCGATGACCAGTACGATAATGGTTCTTGTGACATGGCCCGCCGCCCACAGAATGAGAAAGACGACGCCCGCCCACGCCAGAATCGAGAGAGGGATATCGCGACGGCGCGACCAGCGCGCCGCCTCGAGTGTAAGGTCTGCGGACGGCAGATCGGGCCCGTCGTGCATCTCAATCGGGGCCACCGGCGCGACCGGCGCGAATGTTGTCTGAGCAGTGAGAGCCTGGGTAGGCGCTCTCCTTATTACATGGCCAACCACCTCCCAGCCGCCACGCACCAGATTGAGCAGATTGCGATTCTGCCGCTGCATCTTCTCATCCATGGGGCCAGTCGGCTGCCGAGTGTCGGTTGTATTCTCAGGCGGTGACTCTTTGACCTTTGCCTGCTCTCCGTTGGCACTCCTTTCGAGGTCCCCGTTGTCACTCATAATTCGTTCTCCTTAATCCTACTCAGCTTGCAGCCTGATCGCTACCCGAACGCGTGACGCTTCTCTCCCCACAGAAAAGGATGAAGAGCGCTATATGCGCTATAGATACCGTCGGGCGCCTACTTTGTATAGGATTGGATGAATTCATCCAACTGATCCTGCTGAATCGCCTGGACCAGCGCCTTATGCAGTTGTATTGCTCGCTCCGGATTTTCGGATCTAAATTCGCGGACCATGAGGCGCACGAGGGTGAGGTAGCCATTCTGCTGCGGATAGACAGCCGTAATATAGTGTCCGCTTATGTGGGTATCATTGAACGTTGCTACGACATAACGCCTCTTGTCGGGGGTCATTGCGACGTGGCGGGCAAGGTCCAGAATCTGTAAGCGTACGTCTGGCGCGCCAGGAATCTCGACCGCCCGCGCCTGGACGGTCGAAGAAGAGACAAGTGATTGATCATCACTATCCACCGCATCATTTCTAAGCATAGAGTCCTCCTACTTTTGAACAGAGAGCTTGCAGCCTTCATTTTCTACAAGCTGCAAGCTATAGTGTACGAGAAGTCTCTCTTCCGGTCAAGCAAAGAGCTACAGGTCCTCAATATCGGGGACGCGTTTCGCTCGTCGACGCTTGCGGAATGCGGCGAGGATGCTGCCAACCCTGTCGGGAAAGCGACGCAAGAAGTGAGGATGACGCAAAACGTACAGGAAGAGCTGCGGCTGTAGCCGCTTCCATAGGGCAGGCAGTTCTGCAATCTCGCCACTGCGGCGAGGATGCTCTTTACTGGCCGGGTCGGCCCAGCGATCGCGCACGTAGATATCTCCCAGTCGTTCAAGCGTCTCAGCCTCTTTAGAGGCAAAGACAGCCACCTCCTGCATATACTCGTAGGGCGTCTGGGCGGGCTGTACCTTGATGCCAGCCCAATCTGCTAGCGTGCAGACGCGACCATACAACTGAGCGGCCAGTCCATAATTGCGGAAGAGACGGCGCCACCACAGGCTGAAGAGCAGAACGGCAAACAGGATAAGCAGGATAAAGGTGCCGAGGGCCGTACCCAGGGATGGCCCCTTCGCAGCACCAGTCCCCGTGCCGCTGCCGCTATTGTCACCGCCGTTTAAACGATTCAACCTGTGGGCGGGATTGACGGAGGGTGACGCACCTCCGGCAGCGCTGTTATTGCCGTTCGCGCCCGCCGATGGGAACTGACTCGGCTGCGGACGTGTAAACGGCGCGAAACTTGCCGACGGCTCGAAGTTGATCCAACCGTAGCCAGCGAAGTAGACCTGCGTCCAGCTATGGGCATCGGTGCCGCGAATAACATTCAGTTTATGTTTCGCGTCGTAGGTCCCATGCGTATAGCCCACCACAACGCGCGCCGGAATGCCCAGCGAGCGCGCCATAATCGTCATAGCCGAGGCAAAGTAGTTGCAGAAACCATCGTGGTTCGGATTATCGAACAGGAACCAGGCCACACCCTCCTCGCCCGATGGACGATGTATATTCACATTGTAGGAATAGTTCGAGCGTAGATACGACTCCAGGGCGACAACCTTGTCGTACATCGTGGTTTTGTCGCGCGTGATCTCCTTTGCCCTAACCGCAATACGGGGATCGAGCTTTGGCAGTTGCGTATACGTGCTCACAACGGCGGGATAGTAGTACGTTACAGGCACGGAAGCTTCATCAAAGTTGGCAGGTATCTGCTGAGCATCGACGGGCATAGGGATGGAACGCAGCATCTGCTCATCAGCGGAAGAGACGCTGGATGTGATCGTATAACTCTGGCCGGAGACAAGATAGCCATTCTGTCCCTGCCAGTCAACTTTAGCGCTGGCCTGATTTGTCTGCACCTTTGCGGGCAGGTTGACAGAGACGATCTCGGAGGCGCCGAGCAAGTACGGACTCTGCTCTCCCGGCGGATTCACTACCGACACTTTCTGCACCACCGCATGCGTCGCATCAGCGCTCGACGGAAATGGTTCGTTTGCTTTGACCGCGCCCGTATCGACGGGACTCACCGTCCAGGTGTTGCCATTATAGGTATCATAGCTCAGAGAAGCGAGATATTGATTGTTATCCTGATTATCGGCAAATTGCACATTGAAGACCACTTCATTGGTCAGATTTGGGTTACCGCCGAGGGACATCGTGTCCCTAAAATTCCCGCGATTAGCGGGATTGCTACCGCCGGTAACGGAGATAACGCGGTCCCAGGTGTTCTGGATCTGCATCCAGGGATTCGAGCTGAGATTCCAGACCTGGGAGATAACAGGGTTTATATAACTGCCGGGCAAGATCCAGGAAAAGATCAGGATGCCAACCGAGATCAGGGCACCGGCCTGCATAACGTCCCAGCCAAGATCTTCTGCGTAGCGCAGCCCCTGCCTCTTCCAGCGCCGCATCGATTCGTAGAGGTTGAAGCGTAGCAGCAGAAGCAAGGAGGCAATCAGGAACACGATAAGAAAGATAACATAACCATCACTGACATTGCTCAGGTTGATCAGGAGAACCACCGCATTGGCGACGATCATTAACCAGGGAACGCGCGTGCGATACACCAGCCAGGCGCTGGTATAGGCAAGGATAAAGCTCAACGCGACGATAAAGAAGAAAAAGATGGCATCCACATCGCCCGTCCCGCCCACAGAAACGGACGCGAGCCAGTGCTCTACGCCAGCGACAAAATTAGCGACGCGCCCATCGTAGAAAGAGTTCACCGTCTGCCAGAAGGCCAGTAGCAGGCTGAACACGAAGGCAGCAACGTGCAGGAGCCAGCGGGAGAAGCGATGTTGTTTCGCGGCCAGGACGCCCGCGAGCAGACCCAGACCGGTCGTCAGAGACAGCACGCCCAGGTGATCAACCCAGCCTACAGCCTGCACACACCAGATCGTACTATAGACGACGATAGCGAGCAAAACCAGCGAGAACCAGCCCTCAGCCAGCCCTATATGTATCTCCAGGAGCGGTTTACGAGATTTCTTCCCGGAGCCGTCATCGTTGGACTCGGAGATAATCTTTACAAGTCGTTCAATCGCAGCATCGCGCATTGGTATTACCTCCGTTGAGTAGAAGGCGCATTCGAACCACTTTCCAGAATTTGAGCTAGAGGCTCCCTATTTTTTACACGCATTACAGGTATACCAGCGCCCTCGAGCAGCGCCAGCGTATCCTCGTCGGCAGGTCTATCGTCGAAAGAGGCGGCGTCCAATCCCACGACGGCGACCTGCACTCCACGGCGCTGGAGATGGCGCAATCCCTCATGCCAATCGCGCGAGTTGGATGGGGTAATAATGATAGCTACGGTATTGCGACCAAAATGGAACGCGTCCAGGGCCAGAGCCTCCTTCAATTCTGGTCCGGCACCTGCCCTGACGACCGCGAGCAGCTCTAAAACGCGCTCAATCTGGCGATCGCCACGGTCCAGCGAAAGAATTTCTCGTCGCTCACCATTGACGATCAGGCCCACCGAAAGGTCCTGGCGCAGAAGGTAGGTAGCGACCGTCGCAGCGATGGTGACGCCGTACTCTTCCGTCGAATGCTCGCCCTCGCCCACCTGGACGGTATCATGCAGATCGAGGAAGATCCAGGCGTCGACGGCGGGGTCCAGATCGAACTCTTTCACCATTAATTTGTTATAATGCGCACTGGAACGCCAGTGAATACGACTGAGAGCGTCGCCAGCGACGTAGTCGCGAATGGTTGTGGCATTGGTCGTGGTCTGTAGGGCGCGGCGCGAGCTGCGTCCACGTCCAGGCAGACCACCTGTGAAAAGTGCGAAACTGGTGATCGGCAGGACACGTGGCAAGACTAACAGCTCGCTTGCCGGCTTCATAAAGATGCGTCTACGAAAGAGTCCGAAGGGATCGCCGCTGGTCGCAGTCACGGGACCGAGCTGGAAACGTCCCCGCTGCCGACAGATACTGCGCGCGCGCCACATCGCGCGTTTGCGCCCTCCCATGCTGGCGACATAACCGGCGCGATGACCTGGCAGGGTTGAGCCATCGCCGACCTGCACCCAGAGCTTGGGCATCACACTCACATTGTCCAGCGTCAGGCGTTCATCGAAGATCTCACCGACCTGCACGCGACCACTCGTCGCGGCGCGGCGAAAGACCAGTTTGCGCAGGCTGTAGCGCGCCCACAGCCAGGAGAGCACAAACAATATCAGCAGTACATAGGTCAGCACGTAGAGCACCTTCCACCCGCTGCTGATGGCAAAAAAGATCAATATAATCAGTAACAGTATCGCCTGCCAGGGTCGCATAGGCTAGCGCCCCCTTCCACCACCAACCCACGCATTAGGCACAGGAACCGTCTGCAAAATCTCGTCCAGGATAGCCGTAGAGGTGATTGAGCGCACGCGCGCGGCTGGAGTTACGATAATGCGGTGTGCAAGTGTTGGCTTGACTAGCAGTTTCACGTCATCGGGAATAACATAGCCACGTCCACGCATCGCTGCCAGCGCCTGTGCCGCCCGGAAGAGCGCCAGGGAGCCACGCGGACTCGCCCCCAGATAGATACTCGCATGCGAACGAGTCGCGTTGGCGACCGCTACGATATATTCACGAATAGAAGGGTCAACATGGACGGAGCGTATCTGGCGCTGAATGAGCACCAGTTCCTCAGCGGTCATAATCTGCGCCAGATCTTCAAGCGGATGATGGTGCTGATGACTATCCAGAATAGTCATCTCATCGTTGGCCTTGGGATAGCCCAGCTTAATATTCATCATAAAGCGGTCGAGCTGCGCTTCGGGCAGGGGAAACGTCCCCTCATATTCGATAGGGTTCTGCGTCGCCATGACCATAAAAGGTTCGGGCAGGTGATACGTGACGCCATCAACGGTAACCTGGTCCTCTTCCATCGCCTCCAACAGCGCCGATTGCGTCTTGGGGGTGGCACGGTTGATCTCGTCAGCAAGCACGATCTGGGCCATCACAGGGCCGGGGCGGTACTCAAAATTAGCCGTCTTCTGATTATAAATTGAAACACCTGTTACATCACTCGGCAACAGGTCAGGGGTAAACTGGATGCGCTTGAAGGTACACCCGATCGAACGGGCAATCGCCTTTGTGAGCACGGTCTTACCAACGCCTGGCACGTCTTCTATAAGCACGTGCCCATGGCAGATAACGGCAATCAAGCTGAAAGCAACCGATTCAGCCTTACCAACAATAACCCGCTCAACGTTCCCAACAACACGTTGCACCGCGGTTGCTAAATCCTGTACTGACTGCATTCTCTAATCTCCCAGTCGAGGGCATACATATCAACAAATCCATAATCGTTAACAGTGTATCCCATGTCGCCCTAAAGAGACAAGGGATCGCACGAACATGCGTACGTTAGAGCTGCTCTGACACCCAATGACCCTATTGCATAATGTACGTCGCGTGACGGGCTTTTGTTGCATCCTTTAACTTAAGGTACCGCATCTATCTGAAAGAGGGCTGAACAGCCACGACTATTTTCCCCGAGGGGCTATGCTCACAAGCGCGAGTATGCTATGATAATGGGCAGGAAATTTAGCCAATAATCTTATCTATCGTACGAGAATGATTCAAAACGATAAGAACAGCGTCGAGGAACTATACGCAATAATACGCGGCGATGTGCAAGGGGTCGGCTTTCGCTATTTTGTAGTGCAGCAAGGCCGGACCCTTGGATTGCGCGGGTACGTACGCAATGAGAGCAACGGCGACGTAGAAGTGCTTGCTCAGGGACCGCGACCCGCCCTCGAACGTCTCCTCGCGCTGCTACAGAGAGGGCCAGCGGCAGCCGACGTGCGCACAGTCAAGGCGACCTGGCGGGCGCCTACCGAGCACGTCAGCGGCTTTCACGTGCGCTGGTAATAGATGAAGAAGGACGTAGCTATGATTGATCGCGAGATGGTACAACATGTAGCAAAGCTCGCCAGGCTGGGCCTGAGCGAGGAAGATATCGAGACCTTTGGAGGCCAACTCTCCGTCATTCTGGAGAATATCCGCATTCTGCAGGAGGTGGATGTAAGCGGAGTCTCGCCGACGGCGCACGCCTCGCGCCTGACCAATATTATGCGCACGGACACACCACGCCCGTCCTTTCCCCCTGAGGTGCTGCTGGCAAACGCACCCGAGCAGGAAGATAACTGCCTGAAAGTCAACGCAGTATTGGAGGGAGAGTAGCACATCATGACGGAACTTCACGAACTGACTATCTCCGAGGCGGGAGATCTGCTGCGTCAGAAGAAGATCTCAGCAGTCGAACTGACAAAGGCGCATCTTGAGCGCATCCGCGCGGTCGAGCCACAGGTTCGAGCGTTCACACTTATCACCGACGAGCTCGCCCTCCAGCAAGCGGAGGAGGCGGACCGGCGCTTCGCCAGCGGCGAGCAGGTCTATCCGCTGACCGGCATTCCGCTCGCGATCAAAGACGTGATCTGCACCAAAGATATCACGACGACCTGCGGCTCACGCATGCTGGAGAACTTCAAGCCGCCCTACGACGCGACCGTGATGAAGCGTCTCAACGCGCAGGGGATCGTTATGGTGGGCAAGACCAACATGGACGAGTTCGCTATGGGTTCTTCCACGGAACATTCCGCGTTCTTCCCGACGCACAATCCGTGGGATCTTGAGCGCGCTCCCGGTGGCAGCAGTGGCGGCTCGGCAGCGGCAGTGGCGGCAGGGATGGCGATGGGAGCATACGGCAGCGATACGGGTGGCTCGATCCGGCAACCGGCATCGCTGTGCAACGTGGTGGGACTGAAGCCAACCTACGGGCGCGTCTCGCGCTTCGGACTGGTGGCCTTCGGCTCCTCGCTGGACCAGATCGGTCCGTTCGCGCGCAGCGCCCGCGACGCCGCAACGCTGCTCCAGACCATCGCCGGGCATGACTCGTGGGACGGCACCAGTTCTCCAAATTCCGTGCCGGACTATAGCGCGGCCCTCTCAGGGAACATCAAGGGCCTGAGAATCGGCGTGCCGGACGAGTACTGGGTCGAAGGGACGCAACCCGGCGTCGTCAAGGCGGTGCGCGAGGGCATCGAACGCCTGCGTGAACTGGGTGCCGAGGTCAGTTCGGTCTCGCTGCCCTACACAAAATACGCCGTCGCGGCGTACTACATTATCGCACCAGCGGAGGCGAGCGCGAATCTGGCGCGTTACGATGGCGTCAAGTACGGCTACTCGTACCGCGATACCAGCGATATGTGGGAGTCGATGGAGAAGACGCGCCAGTATGGCTTCGGGCCAGAGGTCAAGCGGCGCATTATGCTCGGCACATACGCGCTCTCGGCGGGCTACTACGATGCCTTCTACAAGCAAGCCGAGAAGGTGCGCACACTCATCACGCGCGACTTCGAGCAGGCATTTGAGCGCTTCGATGTCCTGGTCAGTCCAGCATCACCGACGGTCGCCTTCAGAATCGGCGAGATCTCCGATCCGTACCAGATGTACCTGTTGGACGTGTTCACCATTCCGGCGAATCTGGCGGGCATCTGCGGCGTCTCGATTCCCGGCGGTTTCAGCGAGGGTCTGCCGGTGGGCATGCAATTGCTGGGCCGGGCATTCGATGAGGAGACCATTCTGCGCGTGGCCGACGCCTTCGAGCGCGTGACGGATTATCACACACACTGGCCTGAGCTTTAGCGGCCAATAATTTCAACGAACCCAGGCCAGTAGGGATGGGCCTTGCGCCCATCCAGCCCCCAGAGCGGAACCATGCCCGGGAGTGAGCAAGTCGGATGGGTGCAAGGCCCAATACCATTGACTTCATGATGTCGGCAGGAGGGACAAGGGGCGGATGGGGCCTGGGAGTTCTCTCACCGACCCATTTTTTGAGCACCCATCGGGGTAGGGACCAGCTTCCAGCGCGTCCGCGATTTATCGGTTTCCTCCCCTCTGGCGACGAGAAAAACGTGCCCACGGAGAGGAACATGATAAATAGGACGCGCTGGAAGCTGGTCCCTCCCCCAAAAAATCTCTCGTCTGAAATGTGTCAGGGAGAGAAGGGCTTGAGCGCAAGGCCCATCCCTACTAATGTTTCCTCACAAAAATCGTCGATAACAGGTTGTGAAGCATGAAACGTCGTAACGTTGCTACCGGTATGCTGGCGCTGGCCATTATTTTAGGGATTTTGATATCGGTTCTGGCATTCACGCCCGCCGGAGCGCATATCTCCGCGCTGGTGTCGCCGCCCACACCGACGCCATCACCGACGCCCGTGCCTCCAACGCCGACGCCTCTCCCGACGCCGAAACCTGTCTTGACGGTGAAGGGAGCGCCGCCTACGGTCAGCACCACAGCTTCCTTTCTTGTCGATATGGACACGGGCAACATTTTGGAGAACGTCAATGGCTATAAGCCACTACCCATGGCGAGCACGACCAAGATCATGACCGCGCTGATCGCTATCGAATCGGGTCGGCTCGATCAGCCCGTGACGATCACACAGGAAGAGCTCGCCCAGGTGCCGGCGGACGCGAGCAGCGCAGGTCTGGTGGCGGGAGAGACGTTCACGCTGAAAGATCTACTCTACGGCCTGATGCTGCCGTCGGGCGACGATGCCGCGCTCGTCATCGCGGATGACCTGGGGGGGACTACCGATAATTTCGTGCTGAGGATGAATCTCTCCGCGCAGCGCCTGCGGCTCTTCCAGACGCACTATACTAATCCGCATGGCCTCAATCTCGTGGGCGACCAGAACCACTATACCAGCGCATCCGATCTTGCGCGCCTGGCAGAGTACGCCATGCATATACCTATCTTCGCGCAGATTGTGCATACCCAGAATTATATACTATCCGCGACGCAGCAACATCGTGCACACAACTGGGTCAACACCAATACACTCCTGGAGAGCTATCCGGGCCTGATCGGGATCAAGACGGGCCACACCGACGCGGCGGGCTGGTGCCTGGTCTTTGCCGCCACACGCAAGGGCCATCACCTGATCGGGGTCGTCCTGAACGATCCGACGCAGCAACTACGCGATCAGGACGCGGTAACACTGCTGAACTGGGGCTTCGCGCTCCCTATGCTGCCACCCGTGACGTGAGCCACGACATACCATTAACAGGAGAGGCGAAAAACGCGTCTAATCTCTTTCTCTGTTGTAAGGTTCCGACAAACATGATAGAATAGTCACACCGACTAGTACCATAGATTTTGAAATAGAGTATATTGAAATGCGCTACGCTATTTTTACTGATATACATGCCAACCTGGAAGCCTTAGAGGCTGTGCTCGCAAAAATAGATGAGCTGGCACAGGTAAAAGCTATTGACCAGATATGGTTTCTGGGCGATCTTGTTGGCTATGGACCCGATCCTAACGAATGTATAGATAAGCTTCGTGAACGCACCGATGTTATTATAGCCGGCAACCATGATTGGGCAGCGGTGGGAAAGATTGATTTAGAAGATTTCAGCGAGGCAGCGCGCATCTCGGCGGAGTGGACAATGCAGCAACTCACCGAAGATCATCGACAATTTCTCATTAATCTGCCAGAGCGCCTCGAAATAGGGGAATGTACTCTGGTGCACGGGAGCCCTTATGGTCCGCTGTGGGAATATCTCACCTCCGAGGTGCTGGCCGAACGCAGCTTCCAGCACTTTACCTCGCGCTTTTGCTTCGTCGGCCACACACATGTGCCCATTATCTTCCAGCAACTCGACCCCGTCGCAGATATGCCGACCCTGCCTCTGGGCGAGCGGAACAGTGAGACGCCTCCATTGAACGGCGAGATGGAAGAAGCTTTCGAGGCAGACAACATCATTGATGATGATGAGACAGCAGAAGTGGCGGCTGTACGCCTGCAGCAACAACTGGCACAAGCCTCTACAGAGCACGCGGCATCCGATTCCGCGCAGAACACGATCGCAGAGGTGGCGGACGAAGTGGCGAAGCTCCAGCAGCTGCAGGCTGATGACATGCCCACAGCAGTCCAGAAGCAGCCTGTACACAGCGAAAATGCGCATGAAAACGGTGCCGAGGTCCAGGAACAGGCGGATGATGCCGGAGAACCGTCTTCGGAGGAATCCGTCTCAGTAGACGACGAGGATACCTCCACTGAAGAGATCGAACAAGATAGCGAGCAGGCTATAGAAACCACGCCCGAAGAGACCATCCAGAGCGCGGAAGATCGGCTAAACGAGGAGATCGAGGAGCTGCTGACGCTGCTGGGGCTGAGCCAGAGCATGGTCAATGTGTCGAATGAAATGATCGATCCGCCCGAGGGCGAGTGGCAGGCGCCGGAGGGATACCGCGCTATCGTGAATCCCGGCGGCGTGGGTCAGCCGCGCGACGGCGATCCGCGCGCGGCGTTCATGATCTATGACACCGAGGAGCAGAAGATCACCTTTTATCGCATTCCATATCCATTTGAGACAACACAGGAGAAGATCATCAAGGCGGGTCTGCCGCGCTACCTGGCGACGCGCCTGGCCTATGGTCGATAGCTAATTCCATATGAAACTAATCATCGGCCTGGGCAATCCCGGCAGAGAATATGAACAGACACGACATAACGTTGGATTTCGCGTCGTAGACAGACTGGCGGAGCAGCAGGGATGGAAATGGGAGCGCCGGGGCCGGGCGCTGCTCGCGAGCGGAAGTATCGGTCCTGAAAAAGTTGTGCTGGTCAAACCCATCACCTACATGAACAATAGCGGGGAAGTGGTGGGCGAGCTTGTGCGCTGGTACAAAGTCCAGCCCGAAGATATCCTCGTCGTCTATGATGAGCTGGATCTTCCCGTTGGCAGGGTACGCCTGCGCGGCGACGGCAGCGCGGGCGGTCATAACGGCCTTGATAGCGTCATTCGCCACCTGCACACCAACCGCTTCCCACGCCTGCGCATCGGCATCGGGCGTCCCGACAATACGCGCATGGAGACGGTCGACTACGTGCTCGGCGTCCCGGCGGGCGACGAGCGCATCGAGCTGGCGACCGGCGAAGATAGGGCGCTCGAGGCTATTCCGCTGATCATCAGGCAGGGCCTCGCCACGACGATGAACCTCATCAACGCCGATCCCGAGGCACAGAAGAAAGCGGAGGAGCGGCGTCGCCAGCAACTGGAACGCCGCGAACAGGAGCGCCAGCGTCGCGAAGTCCAGAGGCGCGAACGGGAGTTGCAGCAGCAGGAGGCCGAGGCACCCGAGGGCGACGAGCAACCGGCTAACTGATCAGTAATCTACGCGCTGTCTCCTATCCTCACGCTCCATTATTAAACCGAGGCGACAACGGACCCTCGCCCCCAGCTTCCAGATGCCGATAGACCAGGTAGGAATAGACGTACAGCACAACCACGTCCAGCAGCACCAGTCCGACCACGCCCCAGAGCCGCACGGATGGGAAGAAGCTGCAAACAAAGCCAAACATCCCTCCTGAAATTAGCTTATCTGGCATTGGAAGCGCCATCCTGATCAGAGTCAGGCGACGTTTCCTCTTCATTATCAATAGAAGCGGCGAGCTCAGTATCCAGTCCACCAAACCAGCCCAAAATCTCGGTCATAAGATCCTGGACGACGGTCGTGTTCAGCGAATAAACCTGGAACTGACCGCGTCGCTCGACGCGCACGAGATCCGCCAGTTTCAGCACCGTCAGGTGGTGCGAGAGCGCCGTGCGCCCGACTCCGACGTACTCCGCTAGCTCGCCAGCGTTACGCTCCCCGCCGCGCAGGTATTTGAGGATGCGTCGCCGCGTGGGATCGGCGATTGCCTTATACGCTTCCTGCATCCTGCTCTCCCATTCCCCGCTCCTGAAGCGCTGGTGCGGTCACCTGGACCATACGATCGCGCAGGTGCCAGACGATCCAGATCGACAGGACACCGAAGAGCGCGACAATGCCCTCGACCAGCAGCGACGTGTTGAAGCTCGATCCGAGCCACTGCGGAAGCAGGGTAGCCGCCAGATCTAGAAGTGTGTGTAGCAGGACGGCCAGCCAGAGCCAGCGTATCTGCCCACGCCGGAAGACTTGCAAGATGATCACCGACATCGCCACGTGGAATGGAATGGTCCACAGCCGCTCCCACGCACCCAGCAGCGGATACCACGCGGGTTGAGCATTTATGGCTGCAAACTGTTGTATAACCTGCGCGTGCTGACTCGCTGGCAGCACGCTGAGATTGATATTTGACAGAACGAGAATATTCACCAGCGTTACCAACCCCAGGCCGCCCACTAACACGATCGACTCCAGGCCGCCATGCCCCAGACCGTACATCACCGCCTTATCCCAGGTCTTTTCCTCTTTACGCAGCAGCCAGCGATAGCCTACATAACGCCCAATCTCCTCGAACAGGCCCGCCGTCAGCGGCAGCGCGATGAGCCAGGCGTACAAGAAAACAGGCGACGAAGTAAGCTGCGGGGCCAACACTTTGCCTAGTATCGTCACAAGCGGCACACGACTGATGAGCTGGAAGAGGAAAAAGATCAGCGCGCCATAGCCGAAGTAGCGCCAGGAGACGCCGAGCCGCCGCCGGGCAATAATCGCTAATATCAGTGGATAGAGGATCATAAAAGCGATAGCGATGATATCGAATGCGATCCAACCACTATTGACCGTAGCAGGCATCTATATCACTCCATTTTGCGATAGTTTCAATATTCCAGTGCTTACTGAAATATTAATATGGAAGAAGAGAGTTGTCAAGGACTAAAGGACCTTTTCAACCACTTGACAAATAGAAAATTTTCGGGAATACTATATTATACTCCGGTAAAATTCCCGATAATTCTTCGAAAATTGGCGTTGGCCTATCAATATCGGCCCATCCTCGTTGCTAGCAGGCTAGAGTCATCTAGCGAGCGAAGGGTAGGCTGCCAGTCTGAAAATGAGCTGTCTTCTTACGCTTTTCCATCTCTTGACAGGCAGGAGATCTTGTAGGAATACTATAGTACAGTCTACAAAGAAAGAAAGATTGGTCATTTTCAGAAAATGAGTCAAACATCATCTAAACGCAGCACCATTGCAGAGATTGCCGCGAAAGCTGGCGTCTCAATTCCCACCGTTTCGCGCGTCCTGAACAATCGACCTGATGTGGCACCTGCGACACGCGAGCGCGTAGAGCAGGTGATTAAAGAGAGCGGCTTTATACACAGCCGCGTAAAGAACGTCTTGAAGGAGAGCAGCGGCATCATCGACATGCTGGTGCCGGACCTCACTAATCTATACTCAGTGGAAATTGTACGCGGCGTTGAGGAAGTGCTGGAGCGCACTGAGTTGCGTTTAGCGCTCTCGCTTACGCATAACTCGCCAGAGTTCGAGCAGCGCTGGCTTGCCAGGGTCATCGATGGAGCTACTGATGGTGCCATCCTTGTTCTGGCGCAGGGCCAGTCGCAGCGCCTGGATATGCTGCAGCGCAACAGAATTCCGTTTGTCGTAGTAGATCATCGGGGAGAGCTGGGGGCCGATGTCCCTTCGGTCGGGGCAACAAACTGGCTGGGCGGGCGTCAGGCGACGGAGCATCTTCTCTCGCTTGGACATCGACGCATCGCTATCATTAGTGGAGACGCCGCGCTGCGTTGCAGCCGGGATCGCATCGCTGGCTATCGCGCTGCATTGGAAGACGCGGGCATCCCCATTGAGCCGGAACTCATACGTCCCGGATTGTTCATACAGCAAACAGGATACGAGCAGACGTGTGCACTATTGGACCTGCCGGAGCCACCGACCGCTATTTTTGCTGGCAGCGATACACAGGCAATGGGCGTCTATAGTGCGCTGCATGCTCGCGATCTCAGCATTCCCGACTCTATGAGCGTTGTTGGCTTCGATGATGTGCCGCTCGCATCCATCATCACTCCGGCCCTGACAACGGTGCGTCAGCCGCTCGTCGAGATGGGACGGGTTGCTACGACGATGTTGCTGCGCCTGATAGCGGAGGAGCCACTTGACAGTATGCGCGTCGAATTGGCGACGAACCTGGTAGTGCGTGAGTCAAGCGTCCCTCTCAGAATCGCGTAGAGCCTCGCACGACAGGCATATACCGATGAAAAGGAGGCCGAAGAGCGCGCGTTCCTTCCATCCAGTGCAATTTGCACCGGATAGACCAGAGAGTGACTACTCATCCTTACCAGACTTTTCGGTCTGGCAGATAGGCAAAGATGCCAGGGAGGCAGAAAGATGCAAGCAAGAGTTTCACGGCGTACATTTCTACAGGTAACAGGAGGAGCAGCACTGACAACAACGCTGTCCGGTTGTTTCGGTGTTGGAAGCAGTCAATCAACAAGCACAGGGGCAGGAGGCAGCACGGGAACCGTCGAAGTGTGGGACATCCGCACAGGGAACGAACAGAAAGTTGTCCAGGCTGCTGCGGCTGCCTACAACAGTGCACAGAAGGCGGTTAAGGTCCATGTTGACTTCTTTGAGAACGATCCGTACAAACAAAAACTCCAGGTGGCAATGGGTGCTAAAAATCCGCCCGATATTTTCTTTGGTTGGGGCGGTGGTATCCTTAAATCCTACGTCAATGCAGGTGACGTGTATGATCTCACCCCCGATCTGAACGCTGATCCTACCTGGAAAAACAAATTTTTCTCGTCAGTTCTCGCCAACGCAGCCTTCGATGGCAAATACTACGGTATTCCTAACGCGGGGATGCAGACGGAGCTCTTCTACTATAACAAGGACATCTTCTCCAAGTACAAATTGAGCACACCCACCACCTGGTCAGATCTGCTCAACGTCATCAATGTGTTGAAGAAAAATAACATCATCCCGATAGCGCTTGCCGGAGGGAGCCAGTGGCCCTACCTGATGTATGCCGAGTTCCTTGTTGATCGCATCGGCGGAGCAGATGCCTTTAAGGCCGTTATTGCTGGCCAGCCCAATGCATGGTCCGATCCCGCATTTATCAAGGCGAACACGATGGTTCAGGAACTCGTCAAGATGGGGGCTTTTGGTACTTCCTACACGTCGACCAACGCTGACTCCAACCAGGACGCCGCTCTGCTCTACACTGGAAAAGCTGGGATGATGCTGCAAGGGAACTGGAACTTTTCGGTGTTCCAGACCAACAGCCCTGACTTTATTAGCAGTGGCAAACTCGGCTGGTTCCCCTTCCCCGCAGTAGAGGGCGGCAAAGGAGACCCGAAAGATGTCTACGGAAACCCGTGCAATTTTTACTCGGTCTCCAAGGTCGCAAAATCGACCAAGAATGCAGTCGACTACCTCAAGAATGGCGTTTTAACTGATGCGATGGTCAAAGGCTTCATCAACGTGGGTGATGTGCCACCGGTCCAGGGTCTTGAGTCACAGCTCGCCTCCGCCACCAATGGTGAGTGGCTGACGTACAACTACAACATGGCGAAGAATGCACCGAACTTCCAGTTGTCCTGGGACCAGGTCTTGCCGCCAACGCAAGCGCAAGCGAGCTTGACTAACCTGAGCCAGGTATTCTTGAACCAGATTTCTCCTGAGACGTTCTCCAGCAATATGAACAAAACTCTCGGTAAGTAAGCATGTGGAGGTTCCCTTGCGTACTGGTTCGCTTAAAAAGCTAGCCGAGGGATAACTTCGCCTTGTAAAATCAGAATATATGTCGGTCTCCTCTTCAGCGTTGAAGAGGAGACCTCCCCCATGCGGGGACGTGCTATGCCTGCAGTAGTGAGATCCCCATCTCAGATAGGAGAGCGCTATGAGCGCAATAACGAAAATGCCAAAGACCGCTCAGCGGTCCAACTTGTTCGCAGTGCTCTGGACCATGCCAGCGCTAATCTTTTACGTTGCCTTTGCCATCATTCCTCTCTTTATTGCCCTCTACTATAGCTTTACCAGCTGGAATGGGCTGGCACCCGCTGAATGGATTGGCTTAGGCAATTGGCGTGCGCTGTTTTCCGATCGTGTCACCCTCACTTCTCTTTTCCTTACGATCCAGGTAATGGTGATCAGTTGGATCGTACAGACCCCCATTAGCATCTTGCTCGGCGTCTTTATGGCCGGGAAACAACTTTATCGGAGTGTCTTCGGCGTCCTGTATTTCCTGCCATTACTCTTTTCCGCCGTCGCCATCGCCCTCACGTGGCAGAATATGCTGGACCCGAATTTTGGCCTGATCAATCCCTTGCTAACCGTGCTAGGCCTCTCAGGATTGACAAGAGCCTGGCTTGGAGATCCTCACCTGGCCTTTTATGTGGTGATGGTCATCGTGAGCTGGCAGTTCATTCCATTTCACTCACTCCTCTACCTCGGCGGTGCCCGGCAGATCCCCAAAGAGCTCTACGAGGCTGCCACTATCGATGGGGGTGGACGCATCCAAAACTTTTTCGCCATCACCTTGCCGCAGTTGAAATATACGATCATCACCTCGACCACCTTGATCTTTACCGGCTCCCTCACCTACTTCGACCTCTTCTGGGTGACGACGCAGGGTGGCCCCGGTTACGCGACACGTGTCCTCCCTCTCCAGATGTACATCACGGCCTTTCAAAATGAACAGGTAGGCTACGGGAGCATGATTGCGGTTGTCCTGGCCGCCTTTGGTATCGTCCTCTCGTTTATCCTGCTGCGTTTTAGCGGCTTTAGCAAAATGTCGAGTCAGTTGGAGGGATTATAAGCATGGCAACCCATTCTCAGACACAAAACACGACAGACACCGATCTATCACACAAAACGGCGCTTGCTGCACCACGGCCAAAACATCAGTTCAGTCAAAGTAGCCTCTGGGAGATTATCCCGGCGGCGTTCGGTGTGCTCTGGCTCGTGTTTTCTTTTTACCCGATCCTCTATATGTTGTTCACGAGCCTCCGGCCACAACAGTACCTGTTCACGGACGTTCCCTGGTCGTTTCCATCGCATCCAACGCTGGAGAACTACGCCACCGTGTTGGAGAACGGGTTCTTTACCTACTTCACCAACACCGTTTTCGTCACGGTTGTAGGCGTCTTCCTGATTCTGGTGGTCTCCCTGCTGGCGGCCTACGCGATTTCGCAGGCACGAAGCCCCTATACGCGGAACATCTTCAACCTTTTCTTGCTTGGACTCGCGATCCCGCTACAGGCAACGATCATCCCGATTTATGCCATTGTCTCCAACTTGCATCTCTACGATACTCTGTTTGCGCTGATCCTGCCCTCGATCGCCTTCGGCATTCCGCTGTCGATTCTTGTGCTCGTCACCTACATCAGAGACATTCCCCGTGAACTCCACGAGTCGATGCTGCTTGATGGTGCGACTCATTTGCGCATTTTGTATAATCTGGTCCTACCGCTTTCAAGGCCAGCGATCATCACGGTCGTCATTTACGAGACGATTCAGGTCTGGAACAGCTATCTGTTCCCCCTGGTTCTCACTCAGAGCCAGAGTGTGGCCGTGCTTCCGCTCTCGCTCGCAAATTTCAGGGGACAATTTACGACCAACGTCCCAGCCATTCTGTCAGCGGTCTTCCTGTCAGCGACCCCAATTATCCTGCTCTATGTCTTTGGCAGACGCCAGCTGCTAGGTGGCCTGGTTGCAGGCTTTAGTAAATAAAGTAGTAGTCTGTCAACATGCATATGGTCCTTTCAATTGTAGGGACCACGTTCACGGCGTCCGTGATTCATCATGTTCCTCCCTGCACAATGATAGAAAAACGTGCTTAATGCGCATAATACGATAAATCCGGACGCCGTGAACGTGGTCCCTACTGAGTTGAGGTATCCAATGTGGTTTGACAGAATAGTAGTAACCGTTTTAAAAACCATATAGCAAGGAGTATCACTTTGTCTACGCCGCTCTACCGCGACCCGCGCGCCTCTATTGAAGAACGGGTCAAAGACCTGCTTGCCCTTATGACGCTGGACGAGAAGCTGGCCCAGCTCGGTTGTCTCTGGAGCACCGCCTTTGTGAGCACCGGAGCGCTCGATGTCGATACCATCGTGGAGAAGATGCCGCATGGTATCGGGCAGGTAACGCGCATCGGTGCCTCGACGGGCCTGCATCCTGAAGAGAGCGCAGCCTTCATGAACACTATTCAAAAGGTTGCCGTCGAACGCACGCGGCTCGGCATTCCGGTTATCGTTCACGAGGAGTCTACAGGCGGTTTCTGTCACCGCGACGCGACGGTCTTTCCGCAAGGAATCGGACTCGCGGCGACGTGGGACCCGGAGCTGGTCAGGCAGGTAGCGGAAGTCATTCGCACACAGATGCTGGCAGTTGGCGCGCGGCACGCGCTTGCTCCCGTTCTGGATGTTGCCCGCGATCCACGTTGGGGGCGCGTAGAGGAGACCTATGGCGAGGATCCCGTGCTGATAGGCATTCTCGGGACCGCATACATCCAGGGTCTGCAGGGCGGCGACCTGCGAGAGGGAGTTGCCGCCACAGGTAAGCACTTCCTGGGCTATGCCATGTCCGATGGAGGACGCAACTGGGGTCCCGTCCAGCTGGGTCCGCGCGAACTGCGCGAAGTCTACGCCGAGCCCTTCGTCGCCGTCATCCGCAATGCTGAACTCGCCACCATCATGAACTCCTACGCATCCGTTGATGGCCTGCCCTGTGCCGGTGCTCCCGCCATCCTCACCAGTTTGCTGCGCGACGAACTCGGCTTCGACGGCACCGTTGTCGCCGACTATGGTGCTGTCGCGATGCTCATGCACCATCATCATGTTGCGGCGACTCCCGGCGAGGCCGCACGACTCGCTCTGCTGGCCGGACTGGATATGGAACTGCCCGCCGTCGACTGCTTTGGAGCGCCACTGAGAGCCGAGATCGAGGCCAGACGCGTCCCAATTGAGGTTATCGACACGGCGGTACGACGCGTGCTACGCCTCAAGTTCCAGCTCGGACTCTTCGAGCGGCCCTACGTCGATGCGTCAGCCGCCAGCGCAGCATTCGATACGCCTGAACAGCGCGTACTGGCCCGCCAGGGGGTGGCAGAATCGACCATCCTGCTAAGCAACGACGGCATCCTGCCCCTTGCTCCCACTCTGAAGCGGATCGCGGTCATCGGCCCAGGAGCCGACGACGAACGACTCCTGCAGGGTGACTACCACTATCCCGCACACCTTGAGATGATCTACGCCGCCCCGCCGGATGTCGACCTCTCCGGGCTACTCGTGCCACAGGCAACCGGAAGATACGCGCCCGGCCCCTATTTCACTCCACATGTTACGCCGCTTGCCGGTCTGCGCGCCGCTCTAGGCAAGGATGTTGAAGTGAAATACGCTAGAGGCTGCGAGGTGCAAGGCGACGATCGCTCCGGCTTTGCTGAGGCAATTCGTGCGGCGCGCGAGGCTGAAGTAGCCGTCGTCGTCGTTGCAGGTCGCAGCGGCCTCCTGCGTCCCGTAACAGTCGGCGAGGGTAACGACGCAGCCAGCCTGGACCTCACCGGCGTACAGCAAGAACTGGTCCAGGAGATTGCCGGGACGGGAACGCCGCTTGTGGTAGTGGTGCTCAGCGGACGCGTCCACACGCTCGCCTCTATCGCCGATCGGGCCAACGCGCTGCTGCAGATATTCCCACCGGGAGAAGAGGGCGGCAACGGACTGGCCGACGTATTGACCGGCAAAGTAGATGCCGGTGGGCACCTGCCTGTAAGCCTCCCGCGCCTGGTCGGTCAGGTCCCTAACTACGTCGGGCCGCGCGCGGGCGGGGATCATGCCATGTTCTTCGGCGACTATATCGACTCACCAACGAGTCCGCTCTTCGCCTTCGGACATGGCTTGAGCTTCAGCACGTTTGACTATAGCGATCTCAGCGTGCAGGCGACGAATACGACCGAACCCATCGGGATCTCCATTACCGTGCGCAACGTTGGCGAGCGAGAGGGCAGCCAGGTAGTACAGCTCTACTGCCACGATGAAGTTGCCTCCGTCGCCCGCCCCATACGCATGTTACTGGGTTTCGCCCGCCTCTCCCTCGCAGCAGGCCAGGCCAGCAGGATCACGTTCACCGTGCATCCATCGCGGCTCGCCTTCTACGATCCGCAAATGCGCTTCGTCACCGAACCGGGGGATTTTACCTTCAGCATCGGAGCCTCTTCGTCAGATATTCGGGCCGAGAAGCCCGTTGCCCTCAGCGGTGATATCACTGAATACCTGCAACGAGAGATTGTAGCGACGCAGGTGGAGATCGAAACTCATTAGTAGAGATGGAGCTTGCCCCCATCCGCCTGGGGAATACAGTCACGCTCACGAAGACCATTTTATACTGGATAGCATAGGCCTACCTGGTATAAAATAGTTCTACAAAGAGCTATGAAAGGATTCCCTGATGACCAACGACGAGGCAAAAAAGGAGCGGATTGCCGGGTTGTACCATCGCGTTTCCGCTCTCTACGGTAATACAGGACCGAACTACTTCGCATATGCGGGCCAGCGTATGGTCGAATATATCGGCATAGTAGAAGGCGCTACCGTGTTAGATGTCGCCGCTGGTCGAGGTGCCAATCTCTTTCCAGCGGCGCTAAAAGTCGGTCCGCAGGGCAAAGTAATTGGCATCGATCTTGCTGAAGGAATGGTGCGAGAGACGGAATCAGAGATCAAGCGGCGTGGACTACATAATGCCATCATGCTCTCGATGGACGCCGAGCACCTGACTTTCCCCAACGCCTCCTTCGACTACGTGCTCTGCAATTTCGCCATCTTTCTCTTTCCACAACTTGAGAAGGCGCTATCAGAGTTCTTCCGTGTACTCCATCCAGGAGGAAAGCTGGGTGTTACTGTAGCTGAGAGCCTCGATAGCATCACGAAATGGTACGGACAGCACATTACCGAATACGCTGCTCACTATCAATTTCCTATCCGTGTAGGAAGTGGAAAGGGCAGCAACTATGCGGAACTTCCTCACTATCTTGAACAGGCAGGCTTTAGCAACGTGCAGGTGCGCAAAGAGCAGGTAGACTTTGACTATACGAATGCTCAAGAATGGTGGGATGCGCGCTGGACGCACGGTCCTCGTTACGCGTTAGAGCATATGACACCCGATATACTGGAACGGTTCAAAACGGAGGTGCTTGCTTACTTGCAACGGGAGGAGGAACAGGGGAACAGCATTCGTGAGACCCTCCTGCTTCAGTATTTTATAGCTGCTATAACGATAGCATGATGATTAAACTTTTCTTATCATGGAACCTGAGCCTCATTGTGAGCCGGAGCATCATCCACAACGACTGTGACCGATTGAGCCGTCTTCCGGTTCCGCTGCATCAGCAAGAAGAGAAGCAGGCCATAGAGCGGGAGCAGTCCAATCAACCAGCCCGACCAGAGCGGAATGGCTGGCGGAGCGGTCGCCGTTATTGGAATAAGGGCAATGCCAGGACCAGCCGGGCCATTAACATCCACCTCCAGCGTCCACGGCCCCTGCACGGTGATCTCTGCCGTCCCCTGTGCACCACTCGCCGTCGCGGTCAGACTGGCGTGGACGGGCGTCGCATCCACACCATCAGCAGGAATCGTTGAGGCATCGAAGGTCAACGATCTTGCGTGCGGAGTAGAAATGCTGAAGGGCAGAGCAAAGCCCGCGTTGGCCGGGTCTTTATACAGGTTCACCGTGAGCGGGTAAGGGCCAGCATTCACCCGCACTACACGCGCGGGCGCACTGCCGGGCAGCGTTGCCGCTACAGAGAGACCGACCTCGACGAGTAGCACCAGGAAAGCGATGACGCCGAGGGCCAGCAGTACGCGTTGCAGTATCTTGCTCATCGCCCTACACCTCTTCTGCCTGCTGCATCGACGCGCCCATGCGCTGTCCAAACCATGTTCCCAGCAAGGAGCCAAGCCAGCCCAGGAGCAACGAAGCAACAAAGCCCGCGAGTCCCAGATTGTTGAACAGGCGCGCAACAGAAGCGGGTGCCCAGAGCAATACCGGTAAAAAACCGATAATGGCAGTGGTCGCCTCAGTTATCATCAATCGCCTCATCGACCAGTTCTGGCGACGCGCTATCTGCGTCACGATATCTATTGCCAGCGCGGCCAGCAGGGGCAGTAACGGCCATTCGAACGTCACAATAGAGACGCCCGGATTCGCCTGTCTGAGCGCTAGGTGTTCGCTATTCATCAACATGCCGGTAGCGGGCGGTACGATGAAATTGTCGATCAGCGCAACGAGATAGTAGATCGCCACAACGCTGGTTGCCGACCAGCGCCAGGGCAGCACCCGCGTCGCCGTGACAAAGGTCCAGCAGCCGAGCAGAGCCGCCAGGCGATGAAGAAGTTCAAGGACAGGAAACCCAGATCGAGCGTCCACCTGCGACCGATGAGCTCGAACAAAAGAAACGTAAAGATGCTCATCATCAGCGCCAGCGCCGTCATAGCGCCAATAGTCGCCACGCGCCGGGCAAGCGGCGCATCAAGGCGGGAGGCAAGATGCGCGGCGGATACAAGCATATAGGCACTGCCGAGCGCGACGAGGGCCATGCCGGAGATAATCATAATATGGAAAGGTGCCAGAATAGCGACATCTATGCCGTAGAGCGCGTGCCAGTACGCGTCAAGCGGGAAAGCGATCGCCGAGTTGAGCGCGGCAAAACCAATGATGTACGCGCCCAAGGAGCCGGAGAACATACCGGCAAAGCTCGTCGTGTTGCGAGCAAGCACCGCATCGCGGCGCGCCCACAGAGTCTCAATCACGATAGCGCACAGCGCGGCTATACCACTTATTCCTGCACCCGTTAACATAACGAGATGCGGCGGAATCAGCGTGCGGTCGCGCCCAATCAGCACGTGCCACTGGATGTCCCAGGAGGTGCCGAAGAAAAAGGCCGTTGCGCCAAGTAAAGCAACCAGCCCAAGAGACAGGCGCAGCGCCAGAACCGAGGAGAGAGAACGGGTCAGGGAGGATGAGCTACGCGCCGCCCCTGTTCCTGTCAGTACCATCGGAAATGCTCCTTCGTACAATAAAGAATGCTCATAATGCCAGCATATTCGTCATGCATCATGTATTGCTTCAGAGCTAGAAAATAGATAGGCTAGCAGGCACAATAGTTCTCCCCCCTGATCAACATCATCATATACGTTTGTGAACCGTTTTGTGTTGCCTTTTTGCAGAGAGAATAAATCAGCATAGCTATTTTGTTCTATACTATACATGCTCCAGGCAACGGTCTCAATACGTCATGGCTCTTCTGCAAATTGACATGAATAACTCTGAAATGCTATACTATCAATAGTTTTTAACCTATTTGTGCTTTATCCAGTGTGAGTAAGGATAAAAACATGCCATCTTTTTCAACCCGTATGCTTGCACAAATCAATGGGGGAATTTATGGAATCGCTGGATATTATTCAAATTATAGCAAGACACAGCATATCATCGTAGCTAATCGGCAACGCCAATTGTTTGAAATCCACTGGAACAAGAACAATCCTCATCCCTCTACTCCGTTGGGAATTGGCCATTATCCCAGCCTTATTTGTCTTTCCGGTCTTGTTTCGTCTAATAATGGCTATCAGCATATCGTGTATGCCACAAGCGAAGGTCGTATCAATGAGCTCACTTTTACACATCAAGGCCATCTGCAATATCATCGCACGCGCCTTCATGCACTCAATGTTGTCGGTACCAGAATTGGTATGGCAGGATTTTTCTCCACTAATGATAACTGCTGCCATTCCGTTGTGGTAGACACATCGGGTAGATTAAATGAACTTGTTTTCAGACAACAAGAACAATCCATCTTTAATGGTTTTCCAGCGCATTGGAACAATATTGCCAGTATTGCTGGATTTTATGCGTCCAATGATAATACTCGTCATATCGTTGTTGCATTAAGGGATGGCCGGTTGTTTGATGTCCGTTACGATAATCGACAAGATCATGCTTCGGTAAACTTTCTTATCAGATGCCCAAGCCTTCCTCTCGTCATCGCTGCATTCTTCACCCCAGACAACAACTCCCGTCACGTAGTAGTCCGCACAAACAATCAACGATTGATTGGCTATGCCTATGACAACCAACGCATAATAAATACGATAGAATATCCGCGATCCAGTAATTTTAATAGAGTTGTCGATATAGCTGCATATTATTCTACAGACGATGGCAGACGGCATATTATTGTTGCTCATCCAAATGGAAATTTGTTTGAGATCGCATATTCTCGGCAGTAGATAGGTGCGAATGATCCATTTGGGTGGAGTGGAGAAACAAGGAATGCATCTAACCCGGATTCGTAGAATATAGGATAAATTAATAGCGATATTTTCGGAGTTCCGTTCGAAGATTCGTGTGATTCTCCATATACACCTCTCTCTTTCCTCATCTAGAGCAGGCGGCGGAAAGGGCGGCAACTATGCAGAACTTCCTCACTATCTGGCGCAGGCTTCAGCGATGTACAGGTGCTCAAAGAACAGGTAGACTTTGACTATACGAATGCCGAAGAGTGATGGGAGGCGCACTGGACACACAGTCCTCGTTACCCGTTAGAGCATATGACGCCGGAGGTCCTGGTGCAGTTCAAAACGGAGGTGCTTGCTCGCCTGCGACAAGAAGAGGAACAGGGAAACAGTATTCGTGAGACGCTGTTGCTTCAGCATATAGTTGCTCATAAAAGTGTGTAAAGGAATTTTGTGTAAAGAAAAGAAGAGAATAAATTAGCATAGTTATTTGTTCTCTATAGAGTATACTTCAACAACTGCCTCGCAGTACCAACCATCATAGCGATAGGGGCCCGCAATTTTCCTCTCAATCGAGTAGAAGATATATTCCTCTTGTTGGATATATGGCAAAGACGTTGCATGGATCTGACAGGTAGGATATGATACAGGGGATAGTTTAGAGAATGCCGGAAAGTGGTCATGCATTTATAAAATAAGTGCTTATAGAGGCGTTGCCCATTGTCTGGTTGGAGGATGATGTGACATTACAGGGATTACTTGCACTACTAACGCAGCGGCCAGAGTACCGGCGTTTAATAGAACAGCTTCAACACGCTGAAGGGGTCCCGGCATTGACCGGCATCACTGAAGCGGCGCGCCCTTTTGTGGTAGTCGCCCTGACTTCTACGTTGCAGCAACCGCTGCTTGTCGTGGCTCCAGACGAGGAGCAAGCCAGCCAGATGGTTGAGGCTCTGAAGGTGTTTCATCCTCGTCCAGCTGACATATGCTTTTTACCCGACCGCGACGCGCTACCATACGAGCGACTTATAGGCGATGCATTGACGACGCAGCAGCGCATGCAGGCGATGATCACGCTGGTCGAGGGGAAACGCGCACCCATCGTCGTCTGCTCAGCCCGTGTTCTGACGCAGCCCATCATACCTCCCAAAGAGCTGGCGGCCTCGCTCTTCAGCCTACAGCCGGGGCAGGAGATCGACCTGACATTGATGCTGGAGCAGCTCTACAACCTGGGTTACGCGCCGGTTGCGGAGGTCGAAGAGCCCGGCCAGTTCAGTCATCGTGGTGGCATCATCGACCTCTTCCCGCCCTCGTTTCCGCGTCCCATACGCGTCGAATTTTTCGGCGACGAGATCGAATCCCTGCGCACTTTTGACCAGGAGACGCAGCGCTCACTCAATCCCATCAACGATTGCACGATCGGCCCTGCGCGCGAGGCCATTCCGATGCGCGGACCCGAGGCCGTCAGGGAACTGGAGCAACTGGATACCCGCGCGCTGCACAGGGACGCCGTGGAGCGTTGGAAGCATGATCTGGAGGAACTGCGGCAGAAGCGTTCATTCGAAGATATCGCCTTCTACATTCCCTACCTGCACAGCCAGGCGACTATTCTGGACTATCTCTCGCGCAATGGGCTACTCATCTTCGATAATCCGGCCAGCATTCAAAATCACATCGCGGACCTCGATACGCAAGCCCAGGAGATGAAAAAGCAATTCGAGACGGAGCGCGAAAATCCTCCGCGCCTGCGCGATGCCCATGTGAGCTGGAACCAGTTGGAGCCACAGATACAGCAGCGGCGCCAGTTGCGCTTCGCGGATATCCTCTCCACGGCTGAGAGCGATTTCGACACGCGCCAGCACGGCGGCACCGAACACCTGATGCCGCCCTATAGCAGCGCGAACTCTTACGGCGGTCGCCTGCGCGCATTCGTCCAGGACTGCCGTAAGACACTAGACAACCGTGAGCGCGTGATTATCGTCACGGCACAGGCGCGGCGCATGGCTGAGGTGCTCAGCGACGAAAGTATCCTGCACGAAGCGACGATTCACGCCAGTCCCGGCACCAATATCAACCAGCCACCGGAGGCGGGGACGCTGACGCTGATCCAGGGCCAGATGATCGAGGGCTGGCAGTCGCGCTCGCTCGGCCTCTACATCTATACAGACACCGAGATCTTCGGCTGGTCGAAGCGACGTGGCGTACAGAGGCGCAGACCGGTAACGCCGGCGTCGTTCCTGTCCGAAGTCAATCCAGGTGATTATGTCGTGCACCAGGAACATGGCATCGGGCGCTTCGAGGGACTCATCAAAATGAACCTGACGGGGGTCGAGCGCGAGTACCTGCTCATTCACTACGCGGGAACCGATAAGTTGTATATTCCGACCGATCAGCTCGATCGCGTCACGCGCTACATCGGCATGGGCGATTCTGTGCCCGCGCTCAGCAAGTTGGGCACGACCGAATGGACACGCGCCAAATCAAAGGTCAAAGAGAATGTCCAGGAGATCGCACGCGACCTCCTGCGGCTCTACAGCGTGCGCGAGGCCTCGGAGGGTCACGCCTTCCCGCCCGACGCGGATCAACCCTGGCTACAAGAGCTGGAAGACGGCTTTGCCTTCGAGGAGACACCCGACCAGGAGCGCGCCATTCAAGAGGTCAAAGCCGACATGGAGCGTCCGCGCCCCATGGACCGGCTCGTCTGCGGCGACGTCGGCTACGGCAAAACAGAAGTAGCTCTGCGCGCCGCCTTCAAAGCGGTCCTCGACCAGCGCCAGGTCGCGATACTCGTGCCAACAACCGTGCTCGCGCTACAGCACTATAACACGTTCAAAGATCGACTCAAGGCCTATCCCGTGCGCGTAGAGCTGCTCAGCCGCTTCCGTTCGGAAAAAGAGCAAAAGCAAATATTGGAAGACCTCGCCATGGGCAAGGTGGATATCGTTATCGGCACGCACCGCCTGCTGCAGAAGGATGTTGTCTTCTTCCACCTGGGCCTGCTGATCGTGGACGAAGAGCAGCGCTTCGGCGTCTCGCACAAAGAGCGGCTCAAGCAGTTGCGCACCGAGATCGACGTCCTGACAATGACCGCGACGCCGATTCCGCGTACACTCCACATGTCGCTCGTCAATCTGCGCGACATGAGCGTTATCGAAACGCCGCCGCAAGAACGCCTGCCTATCCGCACGACGATTCGCGAGTACGACGATAACCTGATACGTGAGGCGATTCTGCGTGAGATCGATCGCGGCGGCCAGATCTTCTTCGTGCATAACCGCGTACAGGGCATCCAGGTCATCGCGCAGAAATTGCAGCGCCTCATTCCAGAAGCGCGCATCGCCGTCGGGCACGGACAGATGAACGAGGAGCAATTGGAGCGCGTCATGGTCGGCTTCGCCGGCGGCGAATACGACGTCCTGGTCTCAACGACTATCATCGAGAACGGGTTGGACATCCCTAACGCGAATACCATTATCGTCAATAACGCGGCCTTCTTCGGACTCTCCCAGTTGTATCAGTTGCGCGGTCGCGTCGGTCGCGGCACGCACCAGGCCTATGCCTACTTCTTCTACAACAAGGATGCCCGGCTGACGCCTATCCAGGAGAAACGCCTGCGCGCTATCTTCGAGGCGACCGAGCTCGGCGCGGGCTTCCGCATCGCCATGAAAGATCTGGAGATCCGTGGAGCGGGCAACCTGTTAGGGGCGGAGCAATCTGGCTTCATGAACTCGATCGGCTTCGATCTCTACTGTAAACTGCTGGCCGAAGCGGTCCAGGAGATGCAAGGGAAACAGGTCGAGGCCACGACATCGAACGCCACCGTCGATCTACCGCTCGATGCCTACCTGCCGGACGATTATATTGGCGACCGCACGCTCAAGGTCAATTTCTACCAGCGCCTGGCGAATCTCAATCGGCCAGAGCAGGTCGAGACGATGGCCGCCGAACTGAGCGATCGTTTCGGGGCGCTCCCCAATCCGGTGCAGAACCTGCTCGCCATGGTGCGCTTGAAGGTGGAGGCGTCGCAACTGGGATACGAGGCCATCGCCATCAAAGATAACGAGTTCGTGCTCACCGTGAAGCGCAGTGTCATACCAAACCGCATCGTCCTGTACCGGCGCTTCCGCAACGAGGCGCGTGTGCAGCAGGGCGTCATCCGTATTCCACGTCGCCTGTTAGGCACAAACTGGCTGGGGCAGCTCCGCGAGCTCCTGCCCACCATTACGGCGCCCGCCTCCTCAACAGCGTAATAGTGCTTGACTGATGGAGAAGACGCTAGACCGTTTCAAGGCCGCGTCGCAGCAGTCCCGCGCGTTCGTATACCTCGTCGATGAGGCGCATGTTGATGAGCGCATCGACGGGCGGAGTGAGAATCGGCGTGCCATGCAGGATGGCGCTCGTAAACGCCTGGAGCTGGTAGACGTATGCGGAAACGCGCGAAAAATGCTCCACATGCTTCTCCCGCCCGGTGCGCAGAACCAGGCGATGATAGAGTTGTGGCTGTATCGGGTTGATCACCGTCATCTCCCCCAGCTCACCCAGCACGCGCACTTCGAGACGTAGAAGGTCGGTCGAGAAGAGTGAGCAGACCATACGCGCCGTCATGCCATCCGGCCCCAGAAAGTCCGCCCTCATCCAGCGATCGATCTGGGGCGAGGTCACGCGCGGCTCGGCGTAGACGACCTGCAGATCGTCACCGGCGAGCAGGCGCAGAATGGAGATCGCGGACGACCCCGTATCCATCGTAGCGCCACCCGCCAGATCGTAGCGGTAGCGAATATCGCCAGGCAGGGGCAGCGGAATACAGATCCAGACGGCGATATGGCGAATTCTGCCCAGCACGCCGCTCGTCACGATCTCCTTCATGCGTGCCGCCAACGGATGATAGCGGTAGTGAAACGCCTCCATCACCACTTTACCCGCCTGCTCACTGGCGCGCGCCATCTCCTCAGCCTCGTCTGCATTTGCAGCGAACGGCTTCTCGCACAGAACATGTTTACCAGCCTGCAGCGCCCGCAGGGTCCAGCGATGATGGAGGCTATTGGGCAATGGAATATAGACGGCATCGATCTCGGGGTCGGAAAGCAGATCGTCATAGCTGGCTGCCGCGCGCGGGATCTGGTACTTGCGCGCGAACTCCTGCGCCCGCTGTATATTGCGCGCGCCGATAGCGACGACGCTCGCCTCGGGCACCTGCTGTGCCGGCGCGAGCAACGCCATAGGCACGATCCGCGCCGCGCCAAGAACACCAATACGTAACTGGTCCATATCTTCAACACACCTGTCTAATGTAACTCTTGAGTAGGGATGGGGCTTGCCCCCATCCGGTTTCCCGAGAACGCTGCTCCTCAGTCGGATCGCGCTGGCCGAGCCGGCTGGTGGCAAGCCCCATCCCTACTAAATGAGGGGGTCCTGAACAGTTACCGTCTAATAATGTTAGAGGTGAGGGAGCAGCACGAAACCGGGTTGCTGCAACTCTTCAAGGATCTGCGCCACCTCTTGAACGCTTTTGCTGGTACAGCGAGCGAGGTCAGCAACCGTCCGCTCACCATCTATTAATAGGAAGATCGACCGCTGTGTGCGCGTCAGTGGTAGCGAGAGGACGTTTCGTTCATTATTCAATCTGCGTGGAACAAGCCCTTCGAAGCCAGGAAAACTTGCAACATTGGGCTGGGCATTGGAGTCCGTTGTACGCACGGGAGGCCTGGTAATAGGTCCCGGCATGGCAGCAGGCGGTTGCGTATGACGCATCGGTGGCTGAGGGCCGGTTACAGGCTGCGCTGACCTCGCAGGCGAAGAGGTCGCAGGAGGCTCCTGCGTCAACCATGCGGGCGCGGGCAGAGATCCGGTCGTATTGTGCAATGGCGACGGCGTAACAGGCCCGGTCGTGTGCCGGGCAGGCAGCGCAGATGAAGAAGAGGGTGGAAGCACATCAGCCACAAACATATAATAGACGTTCCGCCAGGTCAGTAGCTTTGGCAGAGCCTCCTGGGCGGACAACGTTCCATAGCGCGCGTGTACGGGGCGACCCTTTTGAAAGTAGATCTCGCCCTCCTCGAAACGCCCGGCCTCGTAGCGCTCCACACTTAACAGGCCACTGCGTTTACGTGAAGAGATCATCTGAAGTATATCGCCCAGGCTCTCCGCGACCTTATCTCGACCTTTTGTCATCACATCTGACCCCCTTTCCTCGCTCATACGCGCCACTGGACTAGCGACGCGTATGCATAAGGTGGAACATTAATGCCTGCTTATAATCAAGGATAGTGACCATACCCGTTTTGATCACCTGGTTCGACAGATTGAGCAGGGTGGAAATCACCTGCAGGCGTGTCTCATCCAGGTGGGCCTGCTGACGTAGCATATCGAGCAGTTGTGCCGTCGCCAGATTCGAAGAGATATCTAGACCCGCGCGGACAGCCTCCACGCGCAGCCAGATTAGCATCTGCTGACGCAACTGTTCAAAGATAGCGATATCATCCTCACCCACGGTCATCATCGTTGACTCGCGCGGACCAGAAGCAACCAAGGTCGCGGCAGAAGGAGCTGGCGCCGTCGTTTGCACCACGCTGCGCACCTGAACGGACGCAGCGGGCATGGAAGGTGCAGGAACTACAGCCGGCGATTGCATCGTCTCAGCGGAGGGCAACGAGCCGTTCTGCTTCGTATTAGAAGGTGCAAGCGGAGGATCGCTCTTTTTCACCGGCGTCGGAGGCGGCAAGGGATTGCCTGTACCAGCCGATAGGGGCGCCTTCGCTGCGGGCGGCACGACGGGCCTCTCGACAGAAGGCACAGGAGTTACCGATACTTCCTGTCTCCGCACAGGCGTCTCGGGAGTCGGTGGTGCGGTTGGCCCGGCGGAATTTGTCGCTGCGGGAAGCGGGGTGGCAGGTTTTTTGGTTGTCGATGGTTTATTCGACAGAATAGTCGTAGAAATTTGCGCGATCGCTGTCCCATCTTGCTCAACCGTCTTTATGCCTCCTTGAGCGGCCTGCTGGCGGACGGGACGTCTACTCGCTCCATTGGTAGAGCCATTGGAGGGGGCAGACCTGACCTCGCCGCGCCACTCCTGCAACTGCTGCTGCACCGTCATCGTCGCGGGAGCAATCTGTTCCCAGGCCGGCTCTGAGTGTCCGTTAATCGAGCTCTGCGACCAGGAAATAGCCGGGCGTGGACTGCCAAACGGAGAATTCCCCTGACGTTGACCAGAAAGATGGCTACGCAATCCCAGCACAACCGAGGAGGCTGACGAATTGATAAGCAAGCGTACATCTGACATCCTCTTGCGGCCCTGCTCACCAAAGAAAGCCCGGTTGCGTTGCACAAACTGGATAAAGAGGCGCTCTACCTGGTGTTGAAAATCGGGCGACGTCAGATCGATACGGCTCCAGGACGTAAAATCGACCGAACTAAGGAATAACCAGACCTCCTGGCGCTTAGCCCGATCAACTGGCCGCATACGCAGCGCTCTGACGCGGTTATCAAAAAAGCGCGGATAGCAGAAATTAGCAATCAATGTTTCGGCTAGCTCCGCCTTCAAACGAGCAATCTCAGCCGGTGGAAGCTGACCTAGATAAATACCCATCACTACAATCCTTTTCGTATTACTGCTCTATGCGCCGAGCGAGCTAGAGAAATCTTGTTCAGCATATGCACGCGAAGGCTATGGAACAATAGTAATCGGCTTTAATTGCAACGCATTCGTACTTTGAGTGGGCGTTACTGTGTCGGGCGCATTTACAACATGCAATGACAGCCGGGCTTTTACATCCATTATTTTATCTGATGACTGTACTAAAGGTACAATTGCTACAGACAAATGGGCTACTCCATCTGGTACATTGCTACCAGCGAGCGTAAATACTCTGCTCGTCAATGCAACCAGCGAGCCGGATCTCCAGGTATTCGTCTGGCACCAGAAGAGCTGCGGCACATCTGTGCTCGCCAGATACTCCTTCCCATCGCTGCCGGTCAGTAAAAACAAGATCTGAAACGCTTCGGTCGTCGGCCCTGTCACCTGCCAGTAAGTCGTAACGGTCATTCCACTACTGCGCACGAAGGGACTCGAAGCGCCCACATTGAAATCGACCAGGTTCATTGCGCCGCCGGAACCGGAGAAGGTTGCCGAGAGCCGATGATGCGCCTCCCGTGGCGCAACGTAAATACTAGAGCAAAGATTCGCCGGCAGATCTGGCAACAACAGATAGTTGAGCGCCGGATCTCCGAGTGTATGCAGCGCTGAATAGGGCGAGATGCCAGGAGCCGCCAACCCACGTTTCAGCAGTAGATAGCCATCCTGTGCCGCCTGCACGCCATACTGTCCGCCGAATAGAATCGTCTTCACAGCATTGATATACTCGACCGAAGTGTAGAAAGGATAGATATCGCCAGTGATATCCAGCAGAACGTAGTCGACCTGCACCGTCGAGCCAGGACTCGTGCCAGCAAATGGCGTACCATAGGGAAAGAGATAGATACGCGCACGATGGCTGAGATGTGGCACAAACTTATTCTGGGCCGAGACCGAGGCGTCCGGAGGTATCATCGCTATGAAGCGATCAGCCGCGGCAGTGTGCGCAGACGTCGTGGGCCACTCAAAGCCCTTCGCAAAGGGCATCTTCCCGAAAAAGCTGTAGTCGTAGTGGACAGTCGAAAAGAGCATCAAGCCGAGCAACACCACGAGCAATCCAACATTTACCAGGCGTCCAGGCGTCCATATAGTCGGCGATGTGGGCCCCGTCTGAGCAGGCAGGTCAGCGCTTTGAGCAGCGGGACGTGCCCGCGCAAGCAGTCCATGCGCTACCCACAGAATGAGCACCAGCGCCTCAATCGTCGAGAAGATCAGGACTGGCACGATCTCAGCGTTATATTGGAAGAGCCCACTGTACTGCTGTATATCCGCACTTAGCAGGTTAAGGGCAATCGAGGGGACGGCCATCACCAGCACCCAGGGAGCCAGCAGCGGCAGATAGGCGGCGGGCGCGAACAACGTGCGCAGATAGGCCAGGTGATCATGCTCTAGAATATATTGATGCACAAACGCTTTGGGATGCAAAAGTATAGAGAGAGCGCCCTGCACGGGCCCCTTCCCCAACACGCCGTCGTAGCGACTGATCAGCAGGGGGTGACCGCTGGGACTGAAATGCGGAATAATCACGAAGCTCGCCAGGGCAAACCACACGCCGCCCAGCGCGACCAGGGCCAGACCGCTGCGCCAGCGACGCTGGAACAGCATCGACCACAGTCCAAACATCACAACTACGAGGCCGATCTCCTCCTTGCAGGCCAGCGCCAGGACCGCGCAGACAAAGAGCCAGAGCGTGCGCCGCGTGTACATAAAATACAGGGTAAACAGCAGGAGCGACGCCGTAAACGTCACAGCGTGGAAATCCGACGCCGTCGCCTGCTGTTGCGCGGGATAGAGCAGGTACAGGGCCGCAATAGCCACAGCCGCCAGTTCGCTGCGCAGCCTCAGACGGGCCAGCCAGAACGCCGGATAGGCTCCAGAGGCCACGATGAGCGTTTGCAGGATCTGTAGCATCCTGGGATCGGACCACAGTAGATAGAAAAGCGACACAGGAAACAAAATCGGCTCGAAATGTATGGAAAAGCGCGAGATACCAGCGAAACCGGCACAGTTCGTATCGTGCAGGATATTGCACACCGTCTGATGCAGGATCTGCCCATGCAGCGTGCTCCAGATCGCCTGATCCATAATCCCCAGGTCTTCGGCGTTGGTCTGAAACGCATTCTGCATACTCATCAAATAGACAATAAAATAGGTGCTGAAGGCAATCACTGCCAGGGTCACAAGGCCCATAGCCAGCCAGAATAGGCGGCCCCGGCGCAGCGGTTCAGGTGCAGGATACAGATAGAGGCGATTTCTTAGCACTAAGAAGCGCTTGCGCCAGCTCACACTACTCACGTCCGACCCCTCCTTCAACACTGAAACGTCCAGGCGCATCAAGCGTCAGGTGAGCAACACCTTCTTTCTCACTATCACCATCATCTTCATGCGGCTTCTGTAAAGCAGCCTGCTCCTGTTGCACGGCGCGTACCTGGCGACCGCCGCTCAGATAGGCAATGCTCACACAGACCAGTTCTGCCAGCGTCGAGACAAGACGTGACAGCACAGCCACAATAGCAGCCAGTGCACCGGGCAGCGGCAGAGCGAGGGCGAACAGGCCAACAATCGCGCCTTCGCGGAATCCCAGGCCGCTGGGCGTGATAAAGCTCACAAAGCCAATATCCCACGCGATAGCGTAGATACCAATACAAATTGGCAGTGCAAGCAACGGAGCCTGTGGCCAGAGCGCCAGTAGCAACACGTAGAACGCACACCCCGCCACAAACCAGCTGGCAAACCACGCCAGCGTCACGAGCAAAATGTCACGATAGCGCAGCGACAGCACCACAGGCGAGCGCTTCAGCAGACGTAAGGCCGTATTCAAAAAGGCGTTCAGAATGCGGGGATGCAACACAACCAGCAGAGCAACGATAGTCAGCGCCCCCAGTCCCACCACAATCGGCGTCCCGTAGAACAGCGAGCGCACGGAACCGAGGTCGCCCCAGAACAGCAGGCTCACGGCAAAAATCAGCACGCCCGCCGCCAGCTTTGTAATCAGCTCAATCATCATACTGGCAAAAGCGATAGGGCGCGGGACACCATATTTGCCGACCCACAGGATTCGTGTCAGTACATGCCAGACATTGCCGGGAATATAGCGCACAAACTCCGAACCCAGGTAGACGCGTAGAGAGATACGCAGGTCCAGCTTTGAACCGAGACGAGCCAGAATGGAACGCCAGATCAGGCCATAGGAAAGTTCCTGGAGCGAGAAGCCGAGGAACGCCAGAGCCAGCAGCCAGGGATTCCACACAAAGCGATACGACGTCAATTCGCCCCAATCGCGCCTCGCATAATAGAAAATGATAGCCAGGATAACCAGTGGCAGGCCGATCTGGAGTACGCGCTTGCCGATCTTCTTCAGCATCAATCCAATTCCTGTTTAATACTATACTCCTCATCCGGCTGGAAGGCATAGTGGCGGATCATCTCGCTTTGCAGGCCGGTCAGAATAAACTGAATGCCGAAGATCATCAAAATGATGCCCACGAAGAGAATCGGTTGGTCGTGGATCTGCTGATTGAAAAAGATCTTGCGTATGAGCACGAAGACCTCGACCAGGACCCCGAAGAAAAACGTCCAGGCGCCCAGCGGGCCAAAGAGCCGCAGAGGAGTGCGCAAAAACGACGTCAGGAACAACACGTTGAGCAGATCGACCAGTCCGCGAGCGAAGCGGCGCGCACCAAACTTCGAAACGCCGAACTTGCGCGGATGGTGGCGTACCTTAATCTCCGCCACGCGAAAGCCGCGCCAGTGAGCCATCACAGGTACGAAGCGGTGGAACTCGCCGTACAGCTTCAAGTGGGGGTCCTCAATCACCTCGCGGCGATAGGCTTTAAAACCATTATTGATATCATGTAAATGCATGCCAGTCATCGTACCGACCATCTTATTGAAGATGCGCGAAGGAAATGTTTTCGAGAGCGGGTCCAGGCGCGGGAACTTCCAGCCCGTCACCAGATCGTAGCCCTCATCCAGCTTCGCCAGGAAATTAGGAATCTCCTCGGGATCATCCTGCAGATCGCCATCCATCGTAAAGACGACCTCACCCCGGCTGCGACCAAAGCCGGCGACCAGCGCGGGTGTCTTCCCGAAGTTGCGTCGGAAGCGAATGACCTTCACAACGCCGGGATTCTCGTCATAGAGCTTGCGCAACTCATCAAACGTCTTATCGGTACTACCATCATCGACAAAGACTACTTCATAATTCTTCTCAAGGCGAACAAGCTGGGCTGACAATTTTTCAAACAGCAGGCGTACATTCAGCTCCTCGTTCATCACAGGCACGACGACCGAGATAGCGATATTTTGTGGTGACGACGGTGAAATGAGCGAATCTGGCTCCTGCTCATGCACTGGCGGTATCTGTGTTTGTTGCATAATTAACTATCTCCATTAGCAAGCATACGTATGATCTGGCCCATTAAGGTTAACCGGCGCCCATTATAGCATACCCTTTTTTCAAAAATACAGGCTATAGGACTATAGCCATTCTAGCTAATAGAACGGATAAAGGTTGGGAACAGACACATATTTAGCACAAATGATACAAAAGTCTGGTCACAACTGGCCGAAGAGATCAGGTCTATCCGTGGTCAACGAATCAACCGGCGTGGAGGCGAAACGGCGCAGTTCCTCAAGAGTGTTTGTAGTCCAGAAACCCACCTTCATCCCCTCCGCATGTATCGCGTCGGGCAGGGCATCGGTGAAGAGATTGTGATCCATATTGAGCCAGCTACAACCAAGCTTCCTGGCATGCTGGAGGAGCTCCGGCAGTGCGTTCTCCACATCGGGATTCCAGAGATCTCTAGAGACAATGGCCCCGGTCTGCAGACGTGGTTCCAGCGACTTTATGTGCAGCAGAACGGGCCAATCGAACGAAATGATCACCACGCGATTGAGCATCCTCAGCGAGCGAACCTCGTTGAGCACCGCCTCGGCGATCCGTGGATAGCGTCCATAGACCCCATCGCGTTTGCTCGCCTTGATCTCGATATACACATGGGCGCGCGCCTTGACGAGGGAGAGCACCTCGCCGAGGGTGGGAATCTGTTGAGGTTCGGGCCAGCCGCCGGCGAAGTGGGCGGCGGCATTGAGCGAGCGTAGAGTCGCGAAGTCGAGGTCCAGAATATTGCCCATACCGTCCGTCAGGCGCTCCACGGTATTATCATGGAAGACGATCAACTGTCCATCGCTACTCATCTGCACATCGAGCTCGACGGCATCGATAGGCAGCGTCAGAGCGTTACGAAAAGCTGCCAGTGTATTCTCAGGAGCCAGCCGGGCGCCGCCGCGGTGGGCGACGCGTTGTATACTGGTAGTCATAAAAGGAAACGAACCTCTCTCGAAATTGTTTTCATCATCATATCATGTCGCGACCGTGAAGGACACGCAGGCGGAGGCATGCAGCAACGTCACGTTCTGTTATATAGTGTGGTAGCGAAAAAAGAAAGAAAGGACGGACCGGCCATGGAATTGAAACTGGGGATGACTGGCGAGGCTATCACTACTGTCGTACACGAGAACACAGCCGCGGCGGTTGGCGCGGGGGGCGTCGAGGTCTTCGGCACGCCGATGCTGGTCGCGCTCATGGAGAACGCATCCTGGCGCACGGTAGCCACTGCGCTGGACGCGGGGTACGTCACAGTGGGCACCCACGTGAATATAAGCCATCTTGGCGCCACGCCATTGGGTCAGCAAGTGCGTGCCACCGCCGAGCTGATCGAGATTGACGGACGCCGCCTGGTGTTCCGCGTCGAGGCATACGACGAGCGGCAGAAGGTTGGCGAGGGTCAGCACGAACGCGCCATCGTGCAGCTTGAGCGCTTCCTGAGCAAAATCAAGGCGTGACATGCTCATTTTGACTTGCTATTTGTCAACGCATATGTTATAATGAATGTCCACCGGGGGAAAGCAACTGCAAGGTTGGTCTGGTGGTATTCTTCATCTGGGGATGTCGGGTTTCGACAGGCGAGCCGGTCGAAGAATTGCAGGCCGAGGTGTCGGTATAGCACTCTCGTTAAACAACCGACAAAACAATAGTTGCCAAAAACGACTATACACCTTCGTACGCTCTCGCTGCTTAATAACCAGTGACGTACCGTCCGTCCGGCTTTCGCCCGTGGGGCCGGGTACGGGCGTCAAACACACGGTGCTGCTATGGTGATAACCGCCTTCTAGTCACCATCTAAGACCAGAGGGCCAGCGTCCAGGAATCCCGTCGATGGGAGACCGGGGCGTAAAGCAAAAACGTCGACTAAGCCTGTAGTACATTTTCCGGTTAGCTCGTCTGGACAGGGAGTTCAACTCTCCCTCATCTCCACCAC
>WNGD01000674.1_pt1 | contig 46138 bp, 41 predicted proteins | sample 5400671 | NCBI WGS metagenome assembly WNGD01 (sample SAMN13153369, study PRJNA577476) | soil metagenome | isolation source: 40 cm soil or saprolite under grassland replicate 2 | place: USA:California | collected 2016-06-15 | reverse complement strand
TCCCTCTTCAAAGTCGCACAGAAGAGAAGCCTCCGGTGGGTGATGAAGCAACAGAGGAAGCCCGGACTTGGGCCGAAGAAGACGGTCGCCAAGCCATTCGTTTCGTACGTCAACACGCCACCGAGTGGGGCCTTGATCCGGAGCGCATCGGAATAGCGGGCTTTTCTGCAGGTGGCGGAGTCGTCATGGGCGCAGTGATGCAGCACAATGCCCAGAGCAAGCCGGATTTTGCTGCTGGTATCTACCCGGGCTATAGAACTGCGACACCGGTGCCGGAAGATGCACCTCCTCTCTTTCTTGCCATAGCAGATGACGACATACTCGTTGCGCCTATCTCCGCTGCAAGACTCTATGAAGCCTGGCATAAAGCTGACAAACCGGTAGAGCTGCACATCTTCTCAAAAGGAGACCATGGGTTCGGCATGAAGAAACAACATCTTCCTACGGACCAGTGGATTGAACTCTTCAAGAATTGGCTAGCCGCCCAGGGCTATCTTTCTCCAGCCGCAGGAGGGTAACGGAGATTCTGCCCGGCCCACGCGCCAGGAGCTCTAAGCTCCCTTTGGCTTCCAGTTGCGGGGTCGGCTCAGGAAACCTGGCCGACTACTCGCGCAGAGCCTGCCACCACGGGACGCACACACGAGAGACGGCGCGAGGTGTTCGGAGCGTGGGAAGCTGCCAGATCGCACCCGCCCGTTAAACGTGGCGGGTGCAGGCGCAAACGCGACGGCCGCCCAGGCCGGCGTGAGCGTATGCGGTCGCATTGATGTGGTCGGAAACCTGGCATGAGACCTGCCAGATGGGCAACAAGAAGAAGTGAAGAGAACAAAGACATCGTTTGTCACTGGCGCTGATCAAACATCCGCCGCGACCGGTATGCCGATTGACGCCTAACGCGACCTGTCGACGTCCCTAGCCCTCGGCGCTGCCGAGCCCACCGCCGACTCCGTGTCACACGAAGACCACCCGGTACGGGGCCGCTGCGGCCGCCCTCGAATCCAAAACGAAGAAAGGTTCACCTACCACATCGGGATCTTCAGCCCGCGCTCCTGCGCGCATTCTATGGCCTCCTCGTAGCCCGCGTCGACGTGACGCATCACGCCGGTGCCGGGGTCATTCGTCAGCACTCGCTCCAGCCGCCGCGCTGCCTCCGGCGTGCCATCGGCCACGATCACCTGCCCGGCATGTATCGAGTAGCCGATGCCAACGCCACCACCGTGATGGATGGAGACCCACGTCGCGCCCGAGGCCGTATTCACCAGGGCATTGAGCAGGGGCCAGTCGGCGATGGCGTCGCTGCCGTCTTTCATCGCCTCCGTTTCGCGGTATGGCGAGGCCACCGAGCCGCTATCGAGATGATCGCGCCCGATCACAATGGGAGCCTTCACAACGCCCGTGCGCACCAGCTCGTTGAATGCCAGCCCCGCTTTGTCGCGCTCGCCGTAGCCCAACCAGCAGATACGCGCCGGCAGCCCCTGGAAATGTATTTTCTGGCGGGCCAGCGTGATCCAACGTTTAAGCCCAGTATCCTCCGGGAAGAGTTCGAGAATAGCCTCGTCGGTGCGATAGATATCTTCGGGATCCCCTGAGAGCGCTACCCAGCGAAATGGGCCTTTGCCACGGCAAAAGAGTGGGCGAATATAAGCCGGGACAAAGCCAGGGAAATCCATCGCGTGCGTCTCGCCAGCCGCTAAGGCCTGCCCACGCAGGTTGTTGCCATAGTCAAACACAATCGCGCCCATCTTCTGCATCTCCAGCATCGCCCGTACATGTGTCACCATCGACTCTAAAGAACGCGCGATATATCCTTGTGGGTCGCGTTTGCGTAATTCGTCAGCCTCTTGCAAAGAGAGACCGACAGGAATATAGCCATTCAGCGCGTCGTGGGCTGATGTCTGGTCCGTCACCATATCGGGTATAATGCCGCGCCTCACCAGTTCGGGATATACCTCGGCAGCATTCCCAATCAATCCAATCGAAAGTGGCTGACCCGTATTGCAAGCCTCTCTCACCTGCGCGAGCGCCTCGTCCAGCGTACTGGCCATCTCATCACAATAGCCAGTCTCCAGGCGTCGTTCAATATGATTTGGATCAACCTCGACGGCCAGGCAGACCCCTTCGTTCATCGTAATTGCCAATGGTTGAGCGCCACCCATGCCACCTAATCCGGCAGTGAGGATAAACCTGCCTTTGAGCGAGCCGCCAAAATGCTTGTGAGCTGCCTCTGCGAAGGTTTCATAAGTGCCCTGCACAATACCCTGCGAACCAATGTAGATCCATGACCCTGCGGTCATCTGGCCGTACATGGTCAGACCAAGCGCCTCCAGCCGGCGAAACTCATCCCAGTTGGCCCAGTGGGGCACCAGGTTTGAATTAGCGATTAGCACTCGTGGTGCGTTCGCATGGGTGCGAAAAATACCGGCAGGTTTGCCCGATTGTACAAGCAAGGTTTCATCGTTTTCCAGGTTTTGCAGTGAACGCACGATGGCATCAAAAGCAGCCCAGGAACGCGCTGCCCGGCCTGAGCCACCATAGACCACCAGGTCGTTTGGACGCTCGGCTACATCTGGATCAAGGTTGTTCATGAGCATGCGCATGCCTGCTTCTTGCTGCCAGCTTTTGCAAGAAAGCATTGTGCCATGCGGCGCTCGTACTGTGCGTGGTCCTGGATTCATTGCAGACGAGGAATTACCGGTGTAAGGCATGGTTTCTTTGCTCCTTTTGGGTCATGGTGTCGAATGTCTCTATCGTTTGATTGAGTATACCCCACTATTTGAGGGAGTGTGAAATGAGCATAGAGAGGGTCGCCTTGTCCTCATGTTATCGTCTATGCTATAATTTGAGAAGAAAAGCACCTTTGGGTGTGTATGATGCATATCAACAGATGATAATATCCCCCAAAGCATGACCTAATGCGAGGGAAATTTTCGATATCGAGCTATAATAAGGCAAATTCCTTGTTCCAAACTCTAGTAACTTGCTTAAGGGTAAGATGAGTTGGAAACTCAGGAAAGGATTACTCTATGATAGACCCCGATCACGAGTTGGAACCAAGATACCAATCGATTATAACCACACCCGACTGGTATCAAACCAATATTCCTTGTCAGGTAGGATGTCCAGCTCATACCGACGTTGCTACTTATATTGGTTTGATTTCCCAGGCTCGTTTCGATGAAGCGTATTTGCTGAACCGTAAATGCAACGTTGTGCCAGGTGTGCTTGGTCGTACATGCGCACGTCCCTGCGAACCCGTGTGCCGCCGCAACAAGATTGATGGCAAGCCCATAGCTATTTGCTGGTTGAAACGTGCTGCAGCCGATCATCGCGAATATCGCCATCATGCCGAGCGTCCCCCTGTTATTAAAGATAAGAAAGTGGCCGTTATTGGTGCAGGTTCTGCTGGCTTAGCCTGCGCGCGTGATCTACGTGAGATGGGCTATCCGGTAGCGATTTACGAATCCGATGCGGTTGCTGGTGGCGTCATGGTCAACGGTATCCCTGTCTGGCGTCTGCCTCGCAATGTCACATATGAAGAGTGCAATGAATACATGGATGACCTCGGCGTCGAGATGCACTACAATACGCGCGTTGGGCGCGATGTGTTGTTGACAGACCTGCTCAAGAGCTATGATGCTGTATATGCTGCCGGCGGCTGCTATATATCCAATCCGATGACGGGACCCGATAACAAGATCATTCCTGGTACGAATCTCAAGGGCGTTGAAGATGGTATAAAATTGTTGGCGAAAACCAATTTTGGTGAGCCTGCTTTTATTGGGAAAAGGGTTATTGTGCTGGGTGGTGGTTTCACCGCTATGGACTGTTGTCGTACCTCCATCCGTTTTGGCGCTGACAAGGTATATGTGCTCTATCGTCGCTCAAAGGAAGAGATGGGGTCCGACGAATACGAAGTCGATGAAGCGATGATAGAGCATATTGAGTTCCAATATCTTGTCACTCAGGTTGAGGTCTTGAGTAATGATGGCATCCATGCCAGCGGACTCAAGCTCATCCGCAACAAGTTAGGCGATCCTGATGCTAGTGGTCGACGCCGGCCCATACCAATACCGGGCACTGAATTTGTGATTGAAGCCGATACTATAATCGCGGCCTTCGGTCAGTATAGTGACCCGTCCTGGTTGCAGGCTGACGAGCTGAAACTCGAGGTGAACAAGCGTAACGGCATTCCGCTTGTAGATCGCGAAACCTGGATGACCAGTTATCCTGGCCTGTTCGCCGGTGGTGACTATACTGAGGGTTCACGTAACCTGATCGCAGCTATTGGCGATGGACGCGATGCCGCGATCGGGATTAACCGTTACCTCGGCGGTGAGGATAAACCTGCTGAACCTGCGGAAGAGGTAGAATTGCCTGACTACCGGCGCGGTATGATCGATGATTACGAGTCGATTCCATTCGAGCTTATTCCCGCCTTGCCGCTTAAAGAACGCTATAGCTTCACTCGTGAGACAGAAACGGGGTTTACGCCTGAACAAGCGGTGGAGCAGGCACGGCGGTGTCTGCAATGCCAGTTGAATATCATGATTGACCCTTCAATCTGTATTCTCTGTTCTGGCTGTGTAGACATTTGTCCTTACGACTGCATCAGTATGGAAGGCCTCTCGCGCGTGGTCAAAGGCGATCCCCTCCACCAGGGAACAGAAACCTGGCGAGGTGGAGCCGATATGATTATCGATGAAGAGAAGTGTATTCGTTGCGGCCTCTGCATTGTTCGTTGTCCCACCGATGCCATTTCGATGGTGCAGTTCGAGGTAGCCAGTCCCAACGATCGCTGGACCGTCTCGAAGATACCCGTGCTGAATGTGTGATAAAAAGGATTTGTCGTAGGGGCGCGATTTATCGCGCCCCTACGACATTTTTTCATCCTCAAAAATAGAGTGCCTCATTTTTTTACACCTGAGTAGTGCAGCGCAAAATGCCTGTTGCCACTTTGGTACTACTCATTTGCAACGACTGAGCATATAAGTAATAATAGAAACTCACATAGTAAAAACAGCTTAATTAGAATGGCCACCAAGATGTATTTAAAGGGCCTGAAGCGCACAATAGCCTGTGGACTCCTGACTCTTGTCATATTCTTACTAATGACAGCTTGCAATGCTTCGATCACTGCCAGCAATTCAACGCCAACACCGGCACAGCCAACGCTTGTGCAAGGCAGCTCTCTTGCCAGCACTCCTGGAGTTGGGCCGACAGTCATTCTTACGCCGACGACCGTTAGCAACGGTAATGTGCATAGCCAGCTTGTAACGCTCTCTGATCGAATACTCATGATTAGCAGCGTGAGCAAACAGGCAGGAGCCGATAGCAGTTCCCTGGCGATCAGCCTCACAATGACCATTAAAAATACCGGTGCGAAACCAATCATGAACGAAGCGATGTATTTTCAGTTGACTGGCGCTGATGGAGATACCTTTGGTATACAATCCGGCGCCAATAGCCATTTCTTTACCCCCATTGCTCCCCAAAGCTCTCGCACTGGCACCATTGTTTTTCAAATACCGGTGGGCGCAACCAACGGGCTACGTCTCATGTATCGTCCGGAGGTGGCAACAGAGACGATTTTTGTTCCCCTAAACCTCTAAGACCTTGACTTTTGACGTTCTTTCTAGCAAAATTGTAGCAGCCTTCGATCTTTTTGATCTTGACTTATGACACATACTACAATTTGAGAGATTTCTGTACTAAGAAGCGTATATCTCTTCAAGACGAAGGCGAGTGCGTCACTGACCAGGTATGTCTCTATACCCCCGGTCCTTCACTATACTGTGTCCTGAGAGATACTGTACATGGGGTGTGGCCAGCCGCTGATTTTAAATTAGCGGGGCATGCCGAGGTCTGTAAGGAGCAATCATGGTGCGACAGAACTGGTCGGATGAAGACCTGGCACAAAGGTTGCGGCAGCGCGACCCGGAGGCACTGGAGTCACTTATCTCCCGATACTCGCGTGAAGCATATTATTTTATTCGCTTGATACTGGATGGTGTAGGAGTTGCGCAGGATGCCGAAGAGTGTGTAAATGATCTCTTCGTGGCTATCTGGCAGGAGATTGACACCTTCGATCCTGAACGAGGAACACTTCGCACGTGGCTAACGATGCGGGCCAAGTATATTGCCCTGGATCGTCGTCGACAGTTATGTCGACGTCAGTCCTATAATTTGCAACCGGCGGATGAGACCCGCCAATGGGTTGCATCGGAAAGCAATGGGGGTGGGAGGGGAAAATTGGGGTGGACAGGGCACGACAATGAGAATCGTGTCACGCTTCCTCCACATCCAGATTCCAGCATGGAAGCTCTGCTGGAACAAAGTGAAAGACGCGAAGAATTAGTCCTGGCTCTGGCAACGCTGTCTGAACTCGATCGATACTTGATTTATCAACGTTATTTTAAGTTTGCCAGTACTGAGGAGTTGGCGATCAGGACGGGACTAACTCGTCACGCTGTCGATACGCGGCTCTGGCGTGCACGGAAAAGCTTACGTGAGGCGCTCAAGGAGCGTGAACATGAGTATGAGCAACTTTGACAGACAATTCAATAGCGAGGGAGATGAAATTTTCTCCGGTGCTACGCAGGGGCATGTGATTCCCGCCGATTTCGGCGAGGAAGACCTGTCTTTTGCGCAAGAATTGAACGCGCTCTTTTCTCTCCAGGAAGAGGAGTTGCCTCCATATTATGTGCAAACGCTGCTTGCGTCCGAAGACCCACGCTTCAACCCCGCTGAACCTGGCTTTGAACTTAAAACAAGCGCACATGTTTTTCGCCGTCTCAAATTGCGCCGCAGGCTGTTCTACGCTCCACGCTCAATTTTCGATGCGCTAATCACTGGCATCTATGGCATTTATGCTCGTCGCTCGTTGCTCGTGTCTACCGCTGTCTTCATGCTCATCGTGCTCTTTACTGTCGCATTTACTGCTCCGTCATTTGCTGAGGGAATGGCAATCTTGCTTCATGGCGCACGTGGTGGAGTGTATGAGATCAATCACTATCCAAAAGTTGTGCATAGAATCTCATCACATCATAAATCCTCTCTAAATGAGGGAAGAAGACAATCCAATCAGATAAGACTGCTAGCAGCGCAAAAACAACTGCAGTTCAATATCTATTGGCCTCAAACAATGCCGGCTAATTATTCGTTGGCCTCTATTTACCTTTATCAGGTGGCTGATCAGCAATGGGCTGACGGCCCTATTGTTGAACTGGTCTATGATCTCTCTGGAGCTAAGCTAAAAGGTACAGGCCAGATAGTAATACGCGAATTTCTACCGAATGAAGATGTACTCCAGGTAGTACAAGATAACGCAGTACATCCCATACAGGTTGGCCAGGATGGGCAACCAAAGGCTATTTATGTGGATGGCCAGTGGGTTCCTAACGGCAGGCTCTTGCCTCAATGGGTCTATGGCGGGCGCAGCGAATTAATTTACCAGCAGAATGGCGTAATCTTCTGGATTGCCGGCGATCAGCGCGATGGGATAGGAGAGAAGATTTTGTGGAAGATCGCTCAATCCTTACAAACCATGCAGCTCTCCCGCATGAAGCTCATGCAAGGTGAAATGGCATTCGCCACACAGGCATTATTAGGAGATGTGTCCGACCCTTTCACGACTGATGTTATCGTGAATTTATTCGGCGGTATCTGCGCCCGGCGGCTAATCGAGTTCGGCCAGCAGGCTCCCCAGGTCAAGCGGCTTATTCAGCACCGGCATATCCGCCATGGTTGACCCATACCAGCCCCGCCAGGCAAATAGCCTGATGCCTTACGCCGTGACGACGCTCACCTGTTTCTCAAAGTTCTTGAAGAACTGGTCGAGAGCAACCTTAACTGCACCTTTTACAATCACATTGGGAGTAGACGCAATCTTCCCATCCATCTCGGCATGGGCGTTATACGAAAGATTGGTTCCTGCCGCATCGTCGGTCAAATCTATCGCACAGGTGGCTTTGATTGAACCAAGCGAACTGGTTGGCTCAGCAATCAAGACAACACGCGAAGGTGCAATCACTTCGCCCGTCTGCAAGAACACATTGTAGGGGCCTTTCAGCCCGGGAATGCTTGGTGAGACTGTCAGCTTAAGCTGGCGGCCCGTCGGAAAATCTACAAATTCAGCGCTTTCACAGCCGGGAACACTGTTCTTGAGGATTTCGGGGTTCAACAACGCATCAAATACTACTGTCCGGGGTGCTTTCACCTTCTGGCTACCTGAAACATCCATTCGTACTTTAAACCTCTTTTACTACTTGTTACTCTCACATACCATCTAATCCGCCTCATATATAGTGACATCGGGGTTTCGTTATGTGAGGAAGCGCAATCGCTCGTTCGGCACAGAAACTTACCTTACCATAAGCGTACGCGCTTTACAGGCTTATATTATAGCCTGATTGATTCAGGTGGCTCAACACGACAGGCAAGAAGTACTACACCCGCCACACAATAATGGTCAGGTTCCGGTGGTCGCTCGTCTAAAGGCTTATACAACCATGTCCCACCAAATTAATGATGAAAAAGGCACAACGGGCGACCACTGATCTCCATGAACCATCAGCTTACTAGGTTGTACTTCTGTACGCGGCAAAGAAAATTGCAGCTATAGCAATAATGCAAAGGAGGACGAGCAAGAATAGTACCGCTACCGGGATAAGGACGACAGCTGTCGCCTTGCCTCCACTCAAGCGGTGTACGGCCATGATCGCGTAGACATTCAGCACGATGCTATAGATATACAACGCGAATCCTGCGATGCCACCAAAGATGGGTATGAGGCCAAGTACATAACTGACAACGTTAATTGGTACTTGATACAGCAGCGTGGAATAGCCCTGTGTTACAAAGTTTCCCTGTCCTTGAAAAGCCTTCGCAAGCAGGTACTGGATTCCTACAATGATGAAGAATCCCACTGGTACGGCAATAAACGAAAAGGTAGAGCCACTTACGGTAAGCGCCGTAAATACGTTATAATTAAACCCGCCAGTATTTGCAAAGGGATTACTGGCTAATCCTATGGCACCCCGGATTAACCCGAATATAGTACCGAGAATGGCAAGTGCAAGGAGTTGAATCCAGACCATTGCCCAGTCTGCTTTGCCCATCTCTTCAGCAAATGTCTGCGCCGATGGTTTGGTTACTACTTTGATATACTGATTAGGCAATTCCTGGATGGCCTGCCCTATTGGGCGAGGTGCTTGCTGAGGAGGCGCATAGCCGTAGCCACCCTGCTGGTAAGGCGGAGCACCATATTGGGGAGGTGGAGTGCCGTAAGGGCCCTGCTGCGGGGGTGGAGTACCGTAGGGATTTTGGGGAGGTGGAGTGCCATACGGGTTCTGTGGAGCACCATACCCTGAATAGGGATCTGGTCCGCCGCTGCCGGGCTGTCCTTGTCCACTACTACCAGGCTGTCCTTGCCCCTGATCTTGGTTTGGATCCCAGGCCATGAAAGTTCTCCTTTACTTTGAGCACGAATTCATGATGATTCAATACAAAATACCAGTCAGGAAGATGTTAACTCTTCCTGTTAAGAGATCTTCATTATAACATCTCGCCAATCTCCTGTCTATGAAAATCATCGATATTCGTTCGGGAATTATGCCTACCCACATGAGCAGAAGCATTGTTCAGTCGCTTGCGCCCTCCTCTGTAAGGTGCGTATAATTTTCATAGTGAATAGATTACATACCCTAATAAGGATACTGCTGGCGAAATCTCTCCGCATCTTTGTAAGGGCGAGAGAGGAGTGGGGTGGAGCGGGGACCCTTGCGGTCGCCATTTGGATTCGCAGCAGGATCTGAAAGGTCGAAACAAAGGAGTTTCGGAAGGAGTAAATGACGATGGTGGCAGCACCACGAATCATCAAATTTTATGAAACCACACTGCGTGATGGCGAACAGACCCCTGGTGTCAACTATTTCCCGGAGGAAAAGCTGGCAATAGCCCAGGCCCTCGCCGATATGGGCTGCGACACACTGGATTGCGGCTTTCCTATCTCCTCACCGGGGGAATTTGAAGCAGTGCGCTTGATTGCCTCAAAGGTCGAAAATGCCGAGATTCTAGCCATTGGGCGAGCGAACCCCGCCGATATCGAACGGGCTTGGGAGGCAGTGAAAAATGCAGCGCATCCGGCTATTGAGCCGTTTATCAGCGTCTCGCCCCTGCATCGACAGGTGAAGCTGGGCAAGACGCGCGACGAAGTGCGCGAGCTGGCCAAGAGAGCTGTAGCGCAGGGCCGCTCCTATACAGAGAACGTTGATTTCGCCCTGGAAGACACAACACGGACTGAGCATGATTTTATCCTGGAAGTGTGTGAAACCATCATTAAAGAGGGCGTGCGCTTTATCACGCTGTGCGATACCGTTGGGGTCGCGATCCCCTGGGAGTTTGGTAAGCTGGTTGCGGACGTGCGGCGAGAGTTCCCTGGGGTGCGTATATCTGCCCATTGCCATGACGATCTTGGTCTTGCTGTTGCTAACGCTTTGGAGGGATTGCGTAACGGAGCAGAACGTGTAGACACTTGCATAAACGGTCTGGGTGAGCGAGCTGGCAATGCAGCAACAGAGGAAGTAGTGATGGCGATTAAGACGCGCTCTGCCGACCTCGGGATGGATACCAGAATTGATACCACGAAACTCATTGCCACCAGTCGCCTTGTGGCAAAGCTGTCAGGCATGCAGCCCCAATGGACGAAGTCCATCGTTGGTCAAAACGCATTCGCGCACGGAGGGGGCATTCACCAGGATGGTGTGCTCAAGGACGCGCGTACATACGAGATCATGACACCCGAATCTATAGGTTTGACGGCTGCAGATCGCCGCATGTACATGGGTAAGCTTTCTGGCCGTGCCGCGCTCGACTCTCAGATGCGCGACCTCGGGTACGAACTGGACAAAGAGCAGTTGCAGCGTGCCTTTGATATGGCAAAGCTCCTGCTGGGTAAGAAGAAGATCCTGGAGGAGATGGACATGCGCTATATCGCCGAAACCGCCATGGGCAAGACTGAGATCACAATAGCCGATATCGAGGCAGCCGTGGTTATTACCGAGACATCAAGGAATTGATACCTATGCCAAAAACAATGTTTGAGAAAATCTGGGACGCTCACATCGTGCGAGAGGTTCCTGGAGAATCCACCATACTGTATATCGACCGTCATCTCGTACATGAGATGACTTCCCCGCAGGCCTTTGCTGGTCTGCGCCTGGCTGGCCGCAAAGTACACCGGCCAGATGCCACCATTGCCGTGCTCGACCACAATGTGCCAACCGTCCCAGGAAGGCGCGTACTGGACGTGGTTGATAAAGAGAGCCTGGAGTGCCTGACCACCATGGAGCGGAATGCGCGTGAATTTGGCCTTACCCTCTATGATATGGCCGATGCTCGCCAGGGAATTGTACACATCATCGGGCCGGAGCAGGGACTGACGCTCCCAGGCATGACCATTGTGTGTGGAGACTCCCACACCTCGACCCATGGAGCACTCGGAGCGCTGGCTTTTGGTATTGGCACGAGCGAGATCGAGCATGTCCTGGCTACCCAGTGCCTCTTGCAGCGGCGACCCAGGACCTTGCATATCCGTGTTGAGGGCGAACTGGCCCCGGGCGTAACAGCCAAAGACCTGGCGCTGGCTATCATTGGCAAACTGGGTACGGGAGTAGGCACGGGTCATGTCATCGAGTTCAGCGGTTCAGCCATCCGCAGCCTTTCAATGGAGGGCCGCATGACCCTCTGCAATATGGCGATTGAGGCGGGAGCTCGTGCAGGCATGGTGGCCCCCGATGAGACCACCTTTACCTATATCAAGGGTCGCCCTTTCGCTCCTAAGGGTGAGCTGTTTGAGCAGGCAGTGGCGGCGTGGCGACAACTTGCCACCGATCCCGGTGCCCAATTTGATGCCGAATATGAAATAAATATTGATGGCCTGGGACCGCAGGTGACATGGGGGACAAACCCTGGCATGGTTGCTGATGTGGCGGGAGTCGTTCCTGATCCCGCTAAGCAACAAGACCCCGAGAAGCGCAAAGCCTACGAACGGGCGCTCAAGTATATGGGTCTCGCGCCCGGGCAGAAGATCACAGAGATCCCACTGGACACAGTGTTTATCGGCTCCTGCACCAATTCACGCCTGGAAGATCTGCGCATGGCGGCTCGCTATGTCAGGGGCAAACACGTGTCGCCCCATGTCCGTGCGCTGGTGGTGCCTGGTTCCATGCAGGTACGCCATATGGCTGAAGAGGAGGGATTGGCCGATATCTTCCGCGAAGCGGGCTTCCAATGGCGCGAGTCGGGATGTAGCATGTGCATTGCCATGAACGGCGACCAGCTCTCCGAGGGTGAACGTTGCGCTTCGACCAGCAACCGCAACTTTGAGGGTCGACAGGGTCGCGGCGGACGCACCCACCTGGTCAGCCCTGCTATGGCCGCCGCGGCAGCTATTGCCGGACATTTTGTAGATATCAGGGAGCTGTAGCTTTATGGAACCATTTACCACGCTCACGGGCTTGGTTGCTCCGCTGGATCGCTTGAATGTCAACACAGACGAGATCATCCCAGCCCGTTTCACCAAGACGACCAGGCGCACCGGCTTTGAAAATGCGCTTTTTGCCAACTGGCGCTATCTTGATAATAGCGGTCAGACTCCCAATCCTGATTTTGTGCTCAACCAGCCGCGCTACCAGGGGGCAACCATTTTACTCGCGGAAGACAACTTTGGCTGCGGCTCATCGCGCGAACATGCTCCCTGGGCAATTCACGATTATGGCTTCCGTTGCATCATTGCTCCCAGCTTCGCCGACATCTTCTATAACAACTGCTTCAACAATAGCATCCTGCCCGTGACCTTTGACCAGGCGACCATCCGCAAGCTCTTTGCAGAAGCTGAAGCAACCGAGGGTTATACCCTCCATGTTGACCTGGAGGCACAAACAGTGACGACCCCAGATGGGCGCGTGCTGCACTTTGAGATCGACCAGTTTCGCAAAAATGCCCTGCTCCAGGGTTTAGATAACGTTGGCTGGACCTTGAGCCATAACGCCGAGATTGCGGCGTATGAGGAAAGGAGAAAACAAGAGGCACCCTGGATGTTCTGAACACAAACCAAGTGTCTACAGTTTGTAAACGTCAATAGACACTTGAGTCAATTGCTATAAGGAGAGAAGTTATAACTAGGGAACAGCCCCATAGGCGTTCACTTCAGGCTCATGGCGGACCGCCATTGCGAGGGTGACCGCAAGGGGACGCCACCCAGAGCGCTACAGGCAGGTCCAGCCCTATCATGCTGAGCGCAGCGAAGCATCTCGCTACCCGGCGCGACACTGGGTGGCAACTTCAGTTCACGCTTATGGGGAACAGCCCCGTCTCACGGAAGGGACAACTCCAACACTGTTTGATGAGCCATTAGAAACAGACGATTAGCTTATAACAGTAGAGCGAAGGATATTCTGCAAAGGAGCATGTCATGACCATTCAACAAATTGACCCTGGCCTCGTCCCCTACCAGATCCTCGATGTTGAGGGAAACCTTGTGGGAAAGATGCCCGACCTGAGCGCAGAGCGTATGCTCTCGCTCTATCGCTTTATGCAACTTGGTCGAGCATTCTCTAACAAGATTATTGCCCTGCAGCGGCAGGGGCGAGCAACCACTTTTGGTTCGCTGGTTGGCCAGGAAGCAAGTGCTGTAGGGTTGGCAGCTCCTCTCCAGCCACAGGACTGGATGGCGACCTCGTACCGTGAAATCGCTTCCTTGATCGTCAAAGGTGTTCCTGTAGCCACCCTTGTCTATACATTTCGCGGCTTTACACCCGAAGACTGGCCACGGGAGTCTCGCTGCCTGCCATTTCAGATCGTAATTGGCACCCAGATGCTGCATGCCGTTGGTCTGGCGATGGCCGCAAAAATTGCTGGTGATCCTGTCGTAGCCGTCGGCGTATGTGGCGATGGCGCGACCTCTGAAGGCGATTTCAACGAAGCGCTCAATTTCGCGGGTGTCTACCATGCTCCCGTAGTGCTGGTTGTACAGAACAACGGCTGGGCTATCAGCGTTCCGCGTCACAAGCAGAGCGCTGCGCAGACACTTGCAGCCCGGGGGAGTGGCTTTGGCATACCATCCGAGTTAGTAGACGGCAACGATATTTTAGCGGTCTACGACAGCATGCAAAAAGCGGTCGAGCGCGCGCGTTCAGGACAGGGGCCAACACTCATAGAAACGCTCACCTATCGTATCGGGGCGCATACCACCACCGATGATCCCACGCGTTACCGTGATCCCGCTGAGGTTGAAGCCTGGCGTGCAAAGGATCCAATTGTGCGTTTCGAAAAATTCCTCACCAGGCGCGGCCTGCTTGACGAGGACCGAGTGCGCCAAATCGTCGAGGAAGTCGAGGAAGCAATGAACGAAGCGGTACAGGTTGCCGAAACAAAGCCCCCAATGCCCCCTGACAGCTTCTTTGACTATATGTGGGCCAATCTCCCCCCGCGCCTTGAAGAACAACGCGCTGATCTCCTGCGCTACGTAAAGAAGGAGTAACCTTCAATGCAAATGACGATGATCGAAGCGCTGAATTCAGCGCTCGCACTCGAATTAGAACGGGACGAACGAGTCGTGTTACTCGGACAGGACATTGGAGTCAATGGAGGCGTCTTCCGCGTCACCGAGCAACTTCAACGCAGGTTTGGTGAAGAGCGAGTCTTTGATACGCCGCTTTCAGAATCGGGCATTATCGGCAGCTCAGTGGGCATGGCTATTTATGGCTTACGACCAATTGCCGAGATACAATTTGCCGGCTTCCTTTTAATCTGCATGAACCAGCTGGTCTCACAGGCGGCACGCATTCGTTATCGCAGCGCCGGAGCTTTCACATGCCCGTTAGTAGTGCGTGCTCCCTATGGCGGTGGCGTGCGCACACCCGAATTACATGCAGACAGCCTCGAAGGTGCATTTTTACAGACCCCTGGCCTGAAAGTAGTCGTCCCCTCGAATCCATACGACGCCAAGGGCCTGCTGGCCTCTGCCGTTGCCGACCCAGACCCGGTGATCCTCCTGGAAAACATCAAGCTGTATCGCTCATTCCGCCAGGAGACGCCAGAAGATTACTATTCAATTCCCCTTAGCAAGGCGAAAACAGTGCAGGAGGGCAAGGATGTCAGCATCTTTGCCTATGGTGCGATGGTCAATGTCGCGCTAGAAGCTGCAAAGCTGGCACAGCAAGAAATGGACACGAGCGTTGAGATCATCGACTTACGTACCGTCTGGCCCCTTGACGAGGAAGCCATCGTCACTTCTGTCGAAAAAACGGGTCGCGCCATCGTCGTCCATGAAGCCCCTCGTGCAGGTGGCATTGGAGCCGAGGTGACAGCCATCATCAATGATCGCTGTCTCTACTCACTACTGAAACCTGTGGCACGTGTAACAGGCTACGACACACCTTTCCCGGTACCAGGGCAGGAGGACTATTATTTGCCAACACCTGCCAAGGTGTTAACAGCGTTGAAACAAGTAATGGAACCATAGAGGTTTGATTATGCAGGAATTTAAATTACCAGACCTCGGCGAAGGTATGCACGAAGCCGAAATCGTACAATGGCTCGTAAAGCCAGGTGATACAATAAAGCTCGATCAGACTATGGTGAAGGTTGAGACAGACAAAGCCGTCGTCGAAATTCCCTCGCCCGTTGCCGGGCGTGTTGCTGAGATTCGCTTTCAAGATGGTCAGGTAGCGAAAGTCGGCGATGTGCTGGTCGTCTTTGAGACCTCTGCAAAGGGAGACGGTTCCACTCCCTCCCAGGACTCCACAGCTATCCCCGCGACTACCCAACCAGCAGGCAAACCCTCTCCTTCTCCAACAGCACAAACCGCAACCACAAAGCAGCGTGTACTGGCTGCCCCTGCTGTGCGTAAGCTCGCCTTCGAACTTGGAATAGACCTGGAGCAGGTCACACCGTCGAATCCCAACGGACGAGTCACTATCGAAGATGTGCGAGCCTTTGATGAACGAGTCAAAGCCGCTTCCATATCTCCTGTATCGCCTGCCCCGGCAGCCGAACATGGAGAAGTGGAACAAATTGCTCCTCAAGCTGCGCCATCCATCGCACTGAGAGCGGAACAACCTGTTACTCCCGCTCAAGATGAACGCCAGCCATTAACCGGCTTGCGCAAGCGTATCGCAGAGCACATGGAGCGTTCCTGGCGCACCATTCCTCACGCAACGGCCTTTGACGAGGTCGATGGAGGCGCACTGGCAGCTTTGCGTGAAGCCCTCAAGCCTGTAGCAGAAAAACGCGATGTACGCCTTACCTATATCCCGCTGTTTATCAAACTCTTAATACCACTGCTCAAAGAGTTCCCCATCTTCAATGCCAGTCTCGATGAGGAGCGCCGCGAGATCATCTATAAACGTTCGTACCACATTGGGGTAGCGACAGCCTCACCTGAGGGGCTACTCGTACCTGTGCTACGTAATGCAGACCGCCTTACGCTGTTGGAAATAGCGAGCAATCTTGAGCGGCTGGTAGAAGGAGCTAAGAAGCGCACGCTACCACTACCAGAATTGAGTGGCAGTACCTTTACCCTGAATAACGTAGGGAGCTTTGGTGGCAGTAGCGGTACACCCATCATCAATCATCCTGAAGTGGCGATTCTCGCGGTAGGCAGGCTGCAAGACAAAGCGGTTGTACAGCAGGGCATAGTGATTGTGCGACCAATGATGCCATTAGCGCTCTCATTCGACCACCGGCTCATTGATGGTGCCATGGCGGGCGCGTTCCTGGCTCGCTTCAAAGAACTGGTAGAGAATCCCCAACAATTGATGCTGGACATGGTGTAACAACGTAGGGGCCCGATTTATCGCGCCCGCGTTGTCGTATCATCGACATTCCGTGAGACGATGGGCCATAATGGAAGGAGGCATTCTCATGGTCGTTGGAGATGTTACCACGGCAGTTGACGTCCTGATACTTGGTGCGGGACCAGGCGGCTACGTTGCTGCCATCCGCGCCGCACAGCTTGGACGGCATGTAACCCTGGTTGATCAAGGGCCTCCAGGTGGTGCCTGTCTCCATCAAGGATGTATTCCACTCAAAGCCCTGCTATCTGCGACAGAGCGTTATCAGCAAACGCGCCAGGAGGAACGCGCGGCAATGGGCATCCACGCCGAAACAGTCTCATTTGATTGGGCCGCGATGCAGGCATGGAAACAGAGCGTTGTTGACCGGCTCGTTGAAGGCGTGCGTCGTTTAGTAGCGGGCAATCGCATCGAGTATGTACATGGTACGGGCTGGTTCATCAATACCCAGGAGGTGCGTGTCGAGGGAGAGTATGGTTCCCACCGCTTCAAATTTGATCAGTGCATTATTGCCACCGGATCCAGTGCTGCACCTCTCGCTGACCTGCCTTATGATGGCAAGCAAGTTTTGACGCCTGAACAGGCATTGATGATGCCGGAGTTGCCCGCAACATTAAGTATCGTAGGCGACGATTACATTGCCCTGGAACTTGCAACACTCTTTGCCAGGCTAGGTGTCGAGATCAAACTCTTTTCTCCAGGGGAGCAGTTGTTGGCTGGGGTTGATCCCGCGGCCTTACGCCTTGTGCAGGCTGGATTGTGCAAACTGGGTGTGCAAATGGTCACGAAAGCTGCCATAGATAGCATCACTGAGCGTCCTGTAGTAATTTCACAGGGCGTCTGTCCCAATACATCCGGTTTGCACCTGGACACCATGGGGATAGAGGTTGCTGCCAATGGCGGCATTATGGTTAATACCATGCAGCAGAGCAGTGTTCCAGGCATCTATGCTATTGGGGATTGCACAGGCGGACGTGCTCTGGCAAGCCTCTCCACCAAGCAGGCGAAGGTGGCTGCTGAAGCGTTGTCGGGCCAGCGCGTACAGTTTGCGCCACTCGTCACGCCGCTTGTGGTGCACACAACACCCGAACTGGCGACCGTTGGTTATTCAGCAGAAGAGGCTACCCGCGCTGGCTACAACATCGTGACAGGCAGATTTCCTCTAACCGCAAACGGACGTGCCTTGACTTTGGGAACTGACAACGGCATCGCTTTGCTCATCGCAAACGCAGATGATGGCGCCCTGCTGGGTGCTACGCTAGTTGGCCCTCGTGCCGGTGACCTGATTGGACAGGCAACGCTGGCGATCGAGATGGGCGCAACGTTAACAGACCTTTCGGAAATCCTCTATGCTCACCCAGGTCTGAGCGAGACGCTTCTAGAAGCGGCAGAAAATGCGCTGGGGAGAGCGATACATGTACTGGCGAAAGCATGAAGCTACAGGTGATTGAGGTGTCAAGCGGCTTCAGATGTCCATTTCACAGCGCACTGGATTCTGCCGGGATATCAATGGTTTGTGGTGCAGAAACCAGCAAATGAAGGTCAATGCCTAAACGGTCAAGCATTTCATAATCGAGGGATGCTTCTGTTTGAGGTGGTATATAAAGCGTTGAGATTGGCGAAATTTGAGCTTCAGGAAGCTTTGCTAAGGGTACGCGTTCAATAGTTGGATCGAAGATAGGATATTCAGCCGCCTCATAAATGATTACAGGATGCGTAGCATCATAGTACTGACATAAATACTCGGTCAGCACATGAAAGCCGCGAGAATCATAAGGACCCAGGTTGAAGGTCAGGTCTCCAATGCAGCCGATTTGCCAGAGAATCAACGAGCACCCTGTGTCGAACTTGCGTTTATGGATTAAGAAATCAGTCGCTTCGAAACTCTGGCACCCCGTCCTGGCAGGATCAATGCCAAGATCAGCGAATAGACAATCCTCGGCGGAAATTCCTGGTAACATCTTAGCACTGAATCCCTCAAGACGAGCCCGACTGATCGCTTCATGTGACGGATAAACGAAGATCCCTGGATGGCCGTAAAACACAGCACATACTCTCAAACCCTTACGAACCTCACTAAGGATGCGTTCAATCATCTCAACGTAAGCAATCATGCGGGACTTGCCTTGTTGATAGCAAGGATAAAGCGATTCGGCTGTCGGGTTGACGTCTCTGATCCAATCGGCTGTAATTGGGTCGGTAACGAGAAACAAGACCTTCTCTGCCTGCTTGATATGTGCGCGGGTTTCAAGCGTAATTTGGCCTGCAAATTGTATACCTGTTCCTACGACGGTGAGTGAGCCAGGTTTCATAAGTGTTTCAGGTTCCATTTCAAGCGCCCTTGCTGCCTTTACTGTCATCCTACAGAGGTGTTCGGAAACCTTGAGCCATACAAGTACAGGGACAAAAGGTCGGGCCATGCTTCGTTCCTATACCTGGAGAACAAGGGGCTCAATCCTTGTGAACACCGCTGTAGAGAAATTATCCAATTCTGCCCCCAGGAGTTCAGCAACATACAGGAGATCTATCGTCTACGACGCACCATTGTCGAGCGGCTGTTACGGAATGCAGATTACTTACGCTGGCGGCTCAAAAATTACCTCCAGTAGCAACAGATTTGGTGACATGCCGTTAAGTCGTTTCTATACTATTTGTGTCTTGTGTACCATTAACTTCTCTCGAAAATAGCCCCTCCGACGTCTTCGGTGGTACAACAACCTTGAGTGCGAGCGGAGCAACGGTAAATACTGCTGGTGTATGACCTGCCGCTTCACCATCGATCTGAAAAGCGACTGGCTGAGGGGTTTCTATCTTGATGGATGTAACCATCTCATAGCGCACCCAAAGGCGACGCTGCTCCCGTCGCATGAAAAAGTCCCACAACACTACCAGGCGTCCCCATAAATTGCGCTTACGCACAATGCAAAGATCGAGCAGGCCATCATCGCACTGCGCTTTCCAGGTAAATTTAATTGCGCCTGCATAAAGTTGCGTATTGCCGACAATAATTTGCAGAGCGCGCGTTTTCACAACGTATCCATCGATTTGTACGACGACGGGGAAGCCGCTGTACCGGGGTCCAAGCCATATAGAGGCGAGGGCATAACCGATTACGCCCAGACGTTTGAGAGCTTTCCCTTCGACTACATGCGTGACCTCTCCATCCAGGCCAATCCCAACCATGAGCAGAAAATAGCGATCATTGACACAGCCGAGGTCAACGCAACGTAACTGGCCATTCACCAATACCTCACGCGCTCCTGCTTCCTCTATTGGAATACCCAATTCTCGTGCCCAGACATTGGTGGTCCCGTTGGGCAGCACCCCTAGCGCAGTTTCAGTGCCTGCCAATCCCTGGATAATATCGTTAATGGTGCCATCGCCACCTGCGGCAATAACCATGTTGGCTTTCTGTGCGACCGCTTTTCTAGCAAGTTGCACTCCATCTCCTGGCATACGTGTATACCAGAGGTCAACCCTCCAGCCGTGTTGCTGCAAGAAAGCAATCGTTTCGTTAAATTGATGCGTATGAAATAGAAATCTTCTAGATACAGGATTGACAATAATTATTGCAAAGAACTGCGCAGACTCTGAAGAATCAGAACTGTTCTCCGATTGCATCTTCCTCCCCCATGTTAGTCAATCTACACGTGGCACACGAGCAAGGATCTCCGAGACAACTTCATAATTAATTGTACCCAATCTTTGCGCAACGTGCTCTGCCGTTAGGCTGGCCTCTCCTTGCCGTCCTATCAGGACAACCTCGTCCCCTGCGCGAACCTGTGGAATATGTGAGACATCAACTATGCATTGATCCATGCAGACGCGGCCGAGTAACGACGCTTCTTGGCCATGGATCAACACACATCCCCAATTTGTAGGTGCTCGCCGGAAGCCATCGGCATAGCCCACAGGGAGAATTGCTACACAGGTTGGCCGCTCTGTTATGTAGGTGCAGCCGTAACTGATGCACTCTCCCTCTGGAATGTCTTTCACCTGGGCCACCTGCGTTTTGAATGAGAGTGCAGGACGAAATGCTCCTGGCAAGCGCACCTGCTGCGATGGGTCTAGCCCATACAGAGCAATCCCTGGTCGCACCATATTAAAATGAGCTTCTGACAGGCTGAGAATCGCGGCGCTATTGGCAGCATGCACTAACGGTGGCCGGATTTGCGCTCTCTCTATTGCCTCTAGTACATGTTGAAAGCGACTGAGCTGCATACGCACATGGGTTTGATCTTGCGTATCGGCCATGGCAAAATGTGTATAGATACCCTCCAACTCAAGGCCCGGCAGGTCGATTATCTCATGTACAAGCTCCAATACCTTTGCGATCTGCTCGGCTCGTATGCCCAGGCGTCCCATACCCGTATCAACTTTCACATGTACCTTGACCGTATGTCCCAGGGCCAGGGCTGCACGCGAGAGCGCCTGGGCAGATTCAATCGAGTACAGCGTGATGGTCAGTCCCAGGCGTACCGCTTCGCGCATCTGCCAGTGCGGCACATAGCCAAACACCAGGATCGGTGCATCAACCCCCGCCTCGCGTAATGGTGTTGCCTCGCTCACTGTTGCCACTCCCAGCATACTCGCGCCGTTGTGCAGTACTGTGCGGGCTACCTTCAATGCCCCGTGCCCATAAGCGTCAGCCTTGAGGCTGGCAAGAATGCGCACAGCAGGCCCAACCAGTGATTGAAGCTGACGAGTATTGTTAGCAATGGCGCTCAGATCAATTTCAACCCATGTGGGACGCTCAGGGCGCATCACCACAATTTGCTTCCAACCGGGCGTCTGCCGCACCAGTTGTTCGTGAGCCTGTTCGGGCTGAGCCATTAGCAACTCCGTGACACGCTCCATGCGCATCTCTTCAGAGCCCTTGAGAAGCACCGTGGGGGCCTGATTTATCGCGCCCATCGTCGATTTATCGGCCCCTACAATCAAATTCCGTACCGCCTCCGCGGCGTCTTCATGGGTCGAGGTGACGATAATCTGCTCTGCTGTCAGACCAGCTTTACGGGCAGACTCAGCAATCAGGGTCGCACGTTCTCCGCGTGTAATCAAATAATCCACACATTGAGCTGTTTTTTCTCCTACGATGCGATGGGCCTCTTCCTCGTAAGTACCCAGGCGCAGCATATCGCCAAGCACAGCGATGCGGCAGCTTGCAGGGAGCGCTCTAAGTGTTTGCAAACCAGCAATGGTTGAAGCAGGCGTAGCATTGTGCGTATCATCCAGCAAGATTGCTTCCTTTGCGCCCTGGAGGGGATTGAGCCTCCCCGGCAACAAATGCAAATTTGCCAGAGCCTGTTGTATTTCTTGGGGTTTCAAACCACAATACTGCCCAACAGAATAAGCAGCCAGCATTGTTGAGATATGGTGTGCCCCTAATAGATGAGAGGCGAGGTCTACTGTCGGGACCTGATTTATCGCGCCCGCTGCCCGATTTATCTTACCCTTGTGGGATAAAGATAGCGTATGATCCCCGCATGGCAAGCTGCACTTTGTTCCTTCCCAACTCACTTTCACATCTTGTACTCTCGACGGTGCAAAGGTTTTGATAGGCGCAACCAGTTGATCTCCTGAATTTGAGATCATGTTGCATATCAATGCGTCATCTTCATTGACAATCGCTGCTCCAGTTTTTGGAAGAGAGGTGAGCAGCGTACACAATTCTGCTGCTAAACGCTCGACGGTACCAAAATATTGGAGTTGTGACGGGCTGATGTTGGTGAGGACACCAATGGAGGGCCCTGCAATCTGGCACAGCTCCCTGATTTCGCCTGGATGGTCACAGCCCAGCTCCAGTACAGCATATTCGTGGCGCTCTTCCAGGCGACCGAGCGAGAGTGGTAGCCCCAGCAAGTCGTTATAGTTTTGCCAGCTTTTGAAGGTGGCAAAGTTGCTTGAGAGGACAGCCGCGATTGCTTCCTTGGTGCTGGTCTTGCCTGTGCTGCCAGTCACGGCGATTACTGTTGGATGCCACAGGTTTAGAATATAGCGAGCATACTGTCGCAAGGCCATACGGGTATCGTCTACGACGATCGTATTAACTTGTGCCTCCACCAGGATTGCCTGTAATTCCTCAGAAAGAGAGGTGATGTATTGTGCCTCCACAAGCAGCCCTGTTGCACCACGATGCACCGCATCAAGTAGGTAATCGTGGCCATTGCTTCGTTCCCCGCGCACTGCTACGAATAGCTCGCCTGGAATCAGTTGCCGGGTGTCGTGGCTAAAGGCGTCGAAGTGGTTTTGTTTGCCTGAATGAAGCAGGACGCCGTTTGTTGAGCTAAGTAGATGATCGAGGTAGATCAATTGGCCTCCAGTATCTATCTTGCCAAAACGTATTGCATCCCCCCAACCTGCCGTATCATGCCTTTCAATTCCATAGTCATCAACGTCGACGCTACAATATTTGTCGGTAGCCCCGACTCACGAACCAGTTCATCGATGTGACGGGGTTCATGGCTGAGCAGCGCAAGGATCTTGCCTTCCTCGGCATTTTCGGGTAGGACCGCTTGCATTTCAACATGCTGCGGAATCATAAACAGGTTGAGCGCCTCCAGGATATCCTTGACATCCATCACTGGCCGTGCCCCATCCTGAATCAGCTTATTCACCCCAGCGCTTCGACTTGAAAGAATGCTGCCAGGGACCGCGAAGACTTCGCGCCCCTGTTTCAGAGCATGTTCTGCTGTAATCAACGCTCCGCTTTTTGGAGGTGCTTCGACCACCAGTACACCGAGCGCAAGTCCTGAGATAATGCGGTTGCGTGCTGGAAAGTTTCCCCCTTCGGGTTGAATGCCGAGCGGATATTCAGTTACGAGGGCTCCCTGTCCAGACTCGACAATGCGGCGTGCCAGGCCACGATTCACCGGTGGGTAAATGATATCCAATCCACATGCCAGAACCGCTATAGTACGTCCACCTGCATCTAACGCAGCAGCGTGCGCAATCGTGTCGATACCCAATGCCAGGCCGCTCACCACTGTAACCTGGCCTTTCGCCAGATCGGTCACGATATGCTCAGTTACCTGCCGGCCGTAGGTGGTCGAATTGCGTGTTCCAACAACGGCCAAAGCAAATTGATCAGCCTCTGTAAGTTTGCCATAGGTGTAGAGCACCGGCGGAGGGTCTTCGATTTCTCGAAGGAGTGGTGGATAGGTCTTGTCTTTCAATGTAATCACGCGTATGCGCAACCGCTCCAATTTTTCCAGTTCGCGCTGGGGTGTACTGCTTGCGCGTAGCCTGGTTAGATTTTCGATAGCCCTCTGTGAAATACCTGCCTGAGCCAGCTCTTTACTATCAGCTTTCCATGCTGCGGCAAGGTCTTCATGGAAATAATCGAGCAGTGATTTAAAGCTCACAGGACCAATGCCGGAAACCCGGTTGAAAGCAATCCAGTAGGCCAGCTCATCCAGCGACATGGCATCAGACGGGTAATAGTGGGTAGGGGAGTCAAACACATCCATCTCAAGCGTCCTTTATATTTGAGTTTCGGGTAATTCAGCATCATAGCTATACATTGCCGATATTGTACATGAAATGAATGGTTCTGTATACATGTCCATACGGGATGGCGCAGTTCTGAAGTGGCCTGGATAGGTAGCTGTGTTAATGCGCCTTGACTTATTCGTTCCCATACGTAGATTGCTATTCCTTGAATCCGCCCTGGCGATTCGTTCTTTAGAAAAGGATGATATAAGGCAGATCTTTTAGAAAAATATATCTATGGGAAGTATCGGCTCGGCTTACAGATATTGAGTATATCGAGGGAAAAAAAAATATGAGTGATAACTATTGGAACCAACAACATGGCAATAATCAGGCTGCCCAACACAATGGAAATCCTCGTCCGGGTAGTAAAGTATATAATTATTCAGAGAGACCATTGCAAGCGCCCTCGCAGTATGCTCCTCCTGCAGGACAGGCTCCGCAAGGAACGCCTCCTTACTCACCCATGCCGCCAGTATATACAACTCAGCAGCAGTCGTGGCCTGCATCACAGGAAGCACACTCGTCTTCTTTCTTTGGTAGCACTATGCATACAGTAAAGCGCTGGTCTGGCAAGATGGTATCGGCTCGTGGTGGCAATGTTGATCAGAGTCCGCTGGTACTCTATCGCCCCCCTGCCCCACCACTACCCCCAAAATCAAAGCCCTGGAAACGCTCGCATACTGTGCGTGTGGCTATGCAGATGCGACATCGTCGCGAACGTTGGAAGCAAGCCCATCCTGGTGGTATGAAAATCTTATCAACTACACTCATTATTTTCTCACTCTTGCTGGTTGTTGCTCTCTCTTCTGGTACTGCCTCTGCCTATGCTTATTACCAGAATCAGCTACCCCGCCTACAGGGGCTGGCAAATCAGCAGATCGACCAGACTACTCGTATCTATGACCGCAATGGGCAGCTCCTCTACAGAGCATATGACAATAGAGAGGGGCGCCGTACCCCTGTTACTTTCAATTACATACCAGGGGTGATGAAGGACGCTATGGTTGCCACGGAAGATCATACCTTCTGGGATAATACAGGCATAGACCTCCAGGGTATCCTCCGCGCAGTTACAGAGTATGCCTCTTCTGGTTCTATAGAAAGTGGAGGTAGCACGATCACCCAGCAATTGATTAAAAATCTCACCGGCGATACGCAGGTGTCCCTGCAGCGCAAGATCCCCGAAGCTGCCCTGGCTATTGGCCTGACACAACAGTATCCTAAGTGGAAGATTTTGGAGATGTACTTGAATGTCTCCCCATTTGGTGCGCAGGAATTAGGCGTCGAAGCTGCTATTGAAGATTACTTTGGCCTCAAGCCCCAATGTGACCAGAATTTTAAGTGTATTCCCGCCATAGCTAACCTTGACCTTGATCCTAAGACTGGCAAACGCGAACCACTCCTGGCGCTTGCGCGTGCCTCGCTCCTGGCAGGCATGCCGCAAAATCCGGTCAGTTATGATCCAACAGGAGGCCCAGAAGGGGTGAAAGCTGCACTGGCTCGCCAGGATTATGTGTTGCAACAAATGCTGTCGCTCAATATGCACTTGAATACTGGGCTTGGCGACCAGACCATTGACAATGGTCCGATTACGCCTGATATGATCCATCAAGTAGAGGCAATGACTGCGAAAATGACCTTCGCAGGCTACCAGTACATTAAGCGTGCTCCGCATTTCGTAGATTGGGTTCGCAAACAGCTAGAGATTGCCCTTGGCAATGGAGACGAGGAGCTAGGGGTGCACCTGTTCTTGACTGGTGGCTTCAATATCCGTACAACGATTGATGCCAACCTGGAATCGTTCGTCGAAAATAACGTGCGTCATCACCTCCGCGACCGCGAATATCAAATTTTTGTACGCGATTATGGTCCTCTCAATACAGTACATAATGTCAATGATTCAGCAGTTGTGGTCATGGATGCGAAGACAGGTGAGATCTTAGCGATGGATGGCAGTGCTGACTACTATTCTTCTGATCCCAGGATAGCAGGTAATGTAAATGCCGCGCTTGCTCGTCGCCAGCCTGGTTCATCTTTCAAACCAATCGTCTATACGACGGCCTTCCAGATGGGCTGGTATCCTGGCATAGTACTGCCAGATAAAAAAACCTACTTTCCCAATTACGGACCTGCAGGTGGCGATATCAATACAACCACCTATCATCCCACGGATTATGGTGGGGGATATCACAACCTTAATTCCAATATTGTACTTAACCTCGCTAACTCGTTTAACATCCCTGCAGTCAAAGCTTTGGAGTTTGCCGGCTTCGAAAATGTGCTCAATATGGCGCGGCGCTTCGGCATTACAGATATAGACCAGGATGCTGCGGACTATAACAGGGAGCATCATACCAATATTACTGTTGAGCAGAATGAAGGACCCTCTTTTGCGCTTGGCTCGGCTGGTATCTCCTTACTGCAAATGGTTGGAGCCTACCAGGTTTTTGCCAACCAGGGAATGCGCATCCCTCCGCAAGGGATTCTCGACATCTGGGATAATTACGGCCATCACCTTTACCACTATGATCCCATCCATCCATCCAGCGCCCAGGTCATAAGCCCGCAGATGGCTTTCCTGATGTCTACGATCCTCTCGGATAACCCTGCGCGAGCCATTGAGTTCGCGGGTGATCCAGTACTGACCATGCAGGATTGGGATAAACGTGCTGTGGCTGCCAAAACTGGTACCACCGAAAACTTCCAGGATAACTGGACGCTAGGCTATACACCTGATTTAGTGGTCGGAGTCTGGTCGGGTAATGCCAACGGAGATTACTTGAGGAATGTGGTGGGTATCACTGGTGCCGCTCCTATCTGGCATGATGTAATTGAATATGCGAGCGGCAGGTGTATTACCGGCTGTGGCGCTCTCAAGTTCCCACCAGATCAGTTTGTTCCCCCTCCAGGGGTGGTTCAACAAGCTGTCAATACCGTGAATGGCTTGGCGGGGAGTGGTTACCTGAGTTGGATGCTCGAAAGCGACAAACCGCAGCAGAGTGGTATTATAACCAATAACGGCAATGGCAATGGGACTCCAACTCCAACGCCCAAACCGTAACAGACAAAAATTCCTCTTGACAATCCCATCTACGGAGTGCTATCCTGTACTTGCAGTCTCATGAAGAGAGTGCTAGCAGTCACCATTGACAAATGAAGTATGATACAAACATCGCTCGATGTTCTGAGGATCTACCGGTAGATGATACCACTGAGCCAGCGCAAACAGCAAATTCTGCGTGCGCTCGTTGAAGAGTATATTCATAGCGCAACGCCAGTTGCCTCTGAAACCCTGGTGCGCAAGTATGAACTGAATTTCAGTTCCGCCACTGTGCGCCATGAACTGGCCGGACTGGAAGAGGCGCATTTAATCTATCAGCCGCATACCTCTGCCGGACGTGTTCCCACAGACCTGGGATACCGTTTCTTTGTAGAACATCTCATGGAAGAGTCAGAGCTTTCGCTTAGCGAACAGCGCCTGATTCGCCACCAGTTCTACCAGGTACAGGATCAATTGGATCAATGGGTGCGCCTGACCGCTTCAGTGATGGCCCGGTTGCTTCATAGTGCGGCGGTGATGACCTCTCCGCGTGCCGATGTCGGGCGTCTGAAGCATTTTGAGGTGCTGTCAGTGACCGACCTCTCTGCGCACCTGGTATTGGTGCTGCTGGATGGTACAGTGAAGCAGCAACGGCTGCTCCTGGAAAACCCCATCTATCAGGACGAACTGAGCGCCTCAGCGGAACGTTTGAATAAGCTCTTTACAGGTAAAAGTGCGAAAGAAGTGGAGGCCCTCCTGGGTCAGTATGATTTTTCAGCGGTAGAGCATTTGATCGGTACTACTATCGTTCGCATTCTGGAGCAGCACAGCGACCCTTTGGGCGATGTTTTTTATCGCGAAGGGGTGGTGAATATACTCGAACAGCCGGAATATAGCCGTATGGGACCGGAAGAGGAGCGCAGCGAGCGCGTGCGCAAAGTGTTGGAAGTATTGGAGCAGAATCGTTTCCTGCCTGCTCTTGCTTCGCACCTACGCGAGTCTGGTGGTGTACAGGTGATTATCGGCGGCGAGAACGACTGGGACGAGATGAAAGATGTCAGCCTGGTAGTGGCTCGTTACGGCCAGGAAGGTAGAATCGGTGGTTTGCTAGGCGTGGTTGGCCCAACGCGTATGCAGTATGGACGCGCCATTGCTGTCGTGCGCTACATGGCCCAGGTCATGAATGAGCTGCTTGCCGAAGTATATGGATTCAATGAGCAGGGTGGTGATTAATGCCTGAACAAGAAGAACAGGATCGAGAGATCAAAGTTGATGACGATGTACCTATGGAAGGTGCGGACATGGTGAATGAGGCGCCAACAGAGAAGGAGACGCCAATTGAGCAAATCCGGCAGCTCAAGATGCGCCTTGAGGCGCTGGAGAAAGAGTTGGCGGAAGAGCGCGAGAAAGCCACCGATTACATGAATCGTGCAATGCGTGTCCAGGCAGATGCCTCCAATATGCGGAAGAGACTCCAGCAAGACTTTGCCAGGGCCATGCAGGATGCGCTTAAATCAGTTGTCTATGAACAATTGGCTGTACTTGATAGCTTTGACCGCGCATTCGCAACGTTACCTGCTGAGTTCCGGCATTTTAGCTGGATAGAGGGTATGAGCATGATCCAGTCTCAACTGTATAGCATCCTTTACCAGGCTGGAATCAGGCCAATTGAAGCGATGGGAAAGAAGTTCAATCCTATCGAGCACGAGGCGGTAGCCTTTGAAGAGACCAGCGACCAGCCTGAAGATACGGTGACGGCTGAACTACAGCGTGGCTATAAACTTCAGGATCAGGTGCTGCGACCCACGCTTGTCAAAATAGCCCGTGCGCCTCAAGCTACAACAGCGGGAGCGGCGGGAAATGAAGCGAATCAGACACAGACATAGGGTAGTCCCTATGCAGACGACAAAATAAATTATTCATAAATAGGAGGCAATTGTGCCAAGGGTTATTGGAATCGATCTGGGAACGACAAACTCTTGTGTCGCCGTCATGGAAGGCGGAGAGCCTGTCGTTATTCCTAATGCTGAGGGTTCGCGTGTCACACCCTCGATTGTGGCAATAAGCAAGAGTGGTGAGCGTCTTGTAGGAGAGGTGGCGAAGCGCCAGGCTATCACCAATCCTGAAAATACTGTCTACTCCATCAAACGCTTTATGGGACGCAAATACGATGATCCGGAGGTAGACCGTGACAGGCGCCTGGTCCCCTACAAAGTTGTCAGAGCAAGTAATGGTGATGCATGGGTAGAGGTTCAGGGCAAACAATACAGCCCACCGGAAATCTCTGCTATGATCTTGCAGAAACTCAAAACTGATGCCGAGGCATACCTTGGTGAGCGGGTGACGCAGGCTGTTATCACTACGCCAGCATACTTCAACGATGCGCAACGCCAGGCCACAAAAGATGCCGGGAAAATTGCTGGATTGGAAGTGCTGCGTATCATTAACGAGCCGACCGCTGCATCGCTGGCCTATGGACTGGAGAAGAAAAAAGACGAGCGTATCGGCGTCTATGATATGGGTGGTGGTACATTCGACATTTCTATCCTTGAGCTGGGCGATGGGGTCTTTGAAGTCAAGAGCACCAACGGTGACACCCACCTGGGTGGCGACGACTTTGACCAGCGCATTATTAATTGGCTCGCTGATGAGTTCCGCCGTGAATATGGTATCGATCTGCGACAGGATCGCATGGCTCTGCAGCGTTTGAAAGAAGGGGCTGAGAAGGCCAAGAAAGAGCTATCTAGCTCAATGCAGACAGAGATCAACTTACCCTTTATCACCGCAGATGCCAGCGGCCCCAAGCACCTGAACATGACGCTTACACGCTCGAAACTGGAGCAATTGGTAGAGGACCTGATTGAGAAATCGCGTGGCCCAGTGATCAAGGCGCTCGGCGATGCAGGCGTTCGCCCTGGTGATATCAACGAGGTGGTTCTGGTTGGCGGTCAGACACGTATGCCTGCGGTCTTCACCCTGGTCCGGCGCATCTTTGATCGCGATCCCCATCGTGGTGTGAATCCGGACGAAGTGGTGGCTGTTGGCGCTGCAATCCAGGCAGGTGTCTTGACTGGTGATGTCAAAGACGTGCTCTTGCTAGACGTGACTCCACTTTCATTGGGTATCGAGACCCTGGGTGGCGTCTTTACGCGCTTGATCGAGCGCAACACGACTATTCCTACGCAGAAGAGTCAGATCTTCTCAACGGCCAGTGATAGTCAGCCAAGCGTAGAGATTAATGTATTGCAAGGTGAACGTGAATTTGCCAAGGACAATCGTTCCCTGGGTAGCTTTATTCTCGATGGCATTCCACCCGCTCCACGTGGCATACCTCAGATCGAGGTAACGTTCGATATTGACGCCAATGGTATTGTTAATGTATCGGCACGTGATAAAGGCACGGGACGAGAGCAGAAGATCACCATCGTTGCCTCAAGCGGTCTCTCAAAAGACCAGATTGATCGGATGGTGCGTGATGCCGAGATGCATGCAAACGAGGACAAGCGCCGCAAGGAAGAGGTTGAAGAGCGCAATCAGGCTGATAGTGCAGCCTATCGTGCGGAAAAGAGTATTGCCGAATTAGGTGATAAGCTCACTTCAGATCAGAAGAGCGAATTGGAGACCAAAATTGCCGATATTCGCGCCGCGCTAGCGACAGATGATGTAGATCGCATCAAATCGGCTCGCGAATCCCTGGAGCAGTCTTTCCACAGGATTAGTGAGGCGATCTATCGTCAAGCTGGTGAGCCCGGCAGTTCTGGTAGCGCAGGCTTTGATGGTACAACGCAGGAGACACCCTCAGATCAGGGAGGCTCTGGCGACGATACCATCGAAGGCGAATACAAAGAAATGTAGAGACGGATTTCTGATGGTAGGTAAAGGACCCGTTGATGGCCAATAACAAACGAGATTATTATGAAGTACTGGGCATATCGCGTAATGCAAGCGATGACGAAGTAAAAAGGGCATTTCGTCGTCTCGCCAAGCAGTATCACCCGGATGCCAATAAAGAGGAGGGCTCAGAGTCCCGCTTTATCGAGATCAATGAAGCCTATGAAGTGCTAAATGATCCTCAAAAACGTGCTGCCTATGATCGCTATGGGCATGCTGGGCTGAATGGTGCTGGTATGGGCTTTGGTGACTTCGCCGGGTTTAGCTCTATCAATGATCTCTTTGAGACATTCTTCGCCGGTGCCACAGGTACACAGCGTCGTACGGGCACCCAGCGGGGCGCAGACATCCGCTACGACCTTACCATCACTTTCGAAGAAGCAGTTTTTGGCTGCCAGAAAGAGATTGAACTCCCTCGCTGGGAGACATGCCCCAACTGCCGTGGCAATGGGGCGCAGCCCGGCACATCAACAGCGCGTTGTTCCTCGTGCCAGGGAACAGGCGAGATTCGCCGCGTGCAACAGTCCATCTTTGGCCAGTTCGTCAATGTGACTATGTGCGAACGCTGTCGAGGTGAGGGTCGCGTAATTACGACGCCCTGTGAGAAATGTCGGGGTCAGGGGCGAGTACGCAATAACCGCCGTGTCGTCGTCAATATTCCGGCTGGAGTAGATGACGGTATCGTTGTGCGTGTCACCGGTGAGGGCGAGGTAAGCGCTCGTGGCGGTACACCGGGTAACCTGCTGGTGATTCTTACAGTAAAGCCTCACCCATTCTTTAAGCGCTCGGGCAATGATATCATTTATGAACTGCCCATAAGCTTCACGCAGGCTGCTCTTGGCGACGAGGTTGATGTTCCCACAGTCGATGGCAAGACAGCAATACTCAAGATACCTGCTGGCACGCAAAGTAATCGTTCGTTCCGTCTCAAGGGTCTGGGTGTGCCTGTAGTCCATAGTAGCGCTCGTGGTGATCAGCATGTCATCGTTAAAGTAGTGACCCCGACCAATCTCACGGCAGAACAAAAACACTTACTTGAAGAGTTTGCCCGTCTCGAGCGCGAACAGGCCGAACAAAACGACAAGAACATATTCCGCAACCTCTTTGAGAAGACAAAAGACGTCTTCCAATAAATCTGTCCCTACCCTACGCTCCATGATTCCTGCCATCGTAGGGGTAGGGTGGGCACGGGAAGGCGACCCTTGCGGTCGCCTTCCCGTGCCCACCCTAAACACCATGCCCATTAACCCACCCCTATCCCCTGTATATCGTCCTTTTCATTCCTGGCCAGATATGCATTCTCATCAAGTCCCATTGTGTGTGAAGTGAATTCGGCTTTCACACTCTCCCCAAAATCCGCAACGACTGGTAAATGGTCGCTTGCCTCTTCACCTCGTAAGCCATTCCCCTCTGTAATCACCTCACATGCAGAAAGCCGCGCGGCAAGCTCCGGACTGGCAAAGATGTAATCGATGCGACCTGCTGGTGCTCTCGCCGGACAGGTAAAACCCCAGGCACGTGGATTCATGCATCGAAAACAGTCTACATAACCTGCTTTGTATAGCAAAGCAATACTGCTTCGAGGAGCATAAAGCGAACCTGTCTCATCAAAGAGAGCCGAGAGCACCTTGCTGCGTGGAATCACCCGCAGGAGCGGATTGAGGAAGCGTACAGGCTCTGGCACCACGAAGTCAAGGTTAGGATAAGCTGTATGAGCATCGGGATTTTGTTGATGCCGTCGATCCATGTCTAGCAGGTAACGCAGCAGGATACTTGCTTTCAGGCGATCACCCGGCGCAATCGAGTTGAAATCACCTATCAGCAGGTGTGGTGTTCCCCGCTTCGACGCCATAATGCGCAAAATTTCTTGTACCTCCCAACGTCGAATACCATCACCTCCTCTACCCCGGTAGAAAGCCGCTGCCAGGTGTGTTACAAATACCGTAAGCTTCCATCCATCCTCCTCTATACAGGCCTCTAAGACGGGGTTTGTGAGTATGCCAGGACGTACATGTGATAGTACCTGTACAATTGGCAGGCGACTGAGCAGGGCTATTTGCCAGTCTTGTCGATGTTTGGGGTTTCCGCTCATTCTATGCTGCATGCCTAGCCGGTTCGCCAGCTCCTCGACAACTTGTGGATTAGTAGCTTCGACCATACCAACTATATCAGCATGCGCAGAACCTATGATGTTCGTTAATTGGTCAATACGGCGTGTTCCACCTATCAATATATTATAGGTGAGTATACGAGTCATGTATAGCTATCCTTCTGTTCTGTCATTATGGTAATACCACTATAACAGACGCAGGAGGAGCTGTAAAAGGCGCAAGTATCTACTCACTTAATACAACCCGCTCGATAGCGAGATTCATTGCAGCCAGCCTTGGCACAATATTGCCATATCCACGCTCGAGCAACTCGATACCCGTCACCGTAGTTGTGCCTCGCGCAACTGCGGCCGCGATCACATAGGCTAAACCTGCCCGTAGATCTGGCGTGGAAATACAGTCAACCGCCATGAAAGGCGTCGGCCCCATAATAATCGCGCTATGCTCGTAGTTGGATTCGCGATAGCGACACGCCGTTCCGCCTAAACAGTAGGTTGTCAACTGCGTTTTTGCCCCCAGCTTGTCAAGCGCTTTCAGATAGCCAAAGCGATTTTCATGGACCGTCTCGTGAATGATCGAAATGCCATTAGCCTGTGAAAGCAGAATGGCAAAAGGCTGTTGCCAGTCAGTTGAAAAACCGGGGTAGACATCCGTCTCGATAATCGCAGGTCGCAGCGAATCCTTACGGAAAAAGCGGATAGCGTTTGCCTTGACGAGTTCGACTCCGCCTCCCACTTGCTGGAAATAGGAGAGGAAATTACCGAGCGTTTCTGGGCGGATTCCTTCAACTGTGATCTCACCATTGGAAGCGCAAGCCAGGCAGGCCCATGAGCCAGCTTCAATGCGATCTCCCAGTGCCTCCATGCGCGTCCCTGTCAGCCGTTTCACACCCTCGATCCGAATCTCTCGTCCCGAGGAGCTAAAAATGATCGCGCCCATCGCTCGCAGCATCGTAATTAACTCAAAAATTTCTGGCTCGATAGCAGCGTTAGAGATCGTTGTACGCCCCTGTGCCAGCACACCCAGGTATAAGCATGTCTCTGTAGCGCCCACACTAGGATAGGGTAACTTGATGTGCGTACCCTTCAGCGGCTCCGTGCGATGTGCTAAATAGCCATCGGGTGTTTCTTCTACCTTGCCACCGAACTGGCGGATGGCCCCCAGGTGAAAATCAACGCTACGAGCACCAATCTCGTCTCCTCCCAGAATTGGGACAGAGACCTTTTCAAAGTGATGCAGTAATGCCCCTAATAAGAGTATTGGAACACGATTACCCCCTGTGTGGGGTGTAGGCACATCCGATAAGCTCATGGAGGAGGGATCGATCGTCAGGGTTCCATTCGTCATAAACTCAACTTTGACCCCGATAGAGGTGAGCATTTCTTTAGTGATCGTCACATCGCCAATCGGGGGAACATTCGTCAATACTGTTGGTGTATCGGCCAGCAGAGCCGCTACCATAGCTTTCGTCGTGAAATTCTTTGCCCCCAGGCACCTGATCTCCCCCACAACCGGCTGACCACCTTTAATAATATAAGCGTATTGATACTGATTTGACATTGGTGTCCTTTCTTATAGCTCTCGATTAACATATCTTGCCTGGCAATTTGCTTCTGGTAAGGAGAGTATACATTATTGGAACCATAATCTCATTACCGGGTACTGAAATACCATCATAAACTAACCATATTTCATCATACATCTGATATAACCGAGGTAATAGCAGAATTATTTGGAGGAGTTTCCTGGAAGTAGGGCGGGAGGGAATCGAACCCTCACGGGTTTCCCCCGGGGATTTTAAGTCCCCTGCGTCTACCATTTCGCCACCGCCCCTTGCTGATAGTGGTACTATACGTGGCATGATATTAACATTCCATGGCCTGTTCGTCAATCGTTTTTATCCTTTTTTGGGATTACATTGATAAGCTGCATCTTTGACCAATCGTCTAAACATTCTTCCCAATCATATTGACGTCTGGCATCGTCTACGTCATAATACGGGTCGTAGATGTGGAAATAATCGTTCACCTGGAAAAGCATATCAAATAGGTCGAGTATTTAGACATGAGCAACGAAACCGAACGCAATGTTGTTCCGCCAGAGCAGGTTGTACGGGGAACATATGAGGTAATAGTCGTTGGCGCTGGTCATGCAGGTTGTGAAGCTGCGCTAGCATGTGCGCGTATGGGACATAAGACGCTCCTGTTGACTATGAATCTCGATAGTGTCGCGCTCATGCCCTGTAATCCCTCTATGGGTGGTCCCGCCAAAGGCCATTTAATCAAAGAAATTGATGCGCTAGGTGGCGAGATTGGCTGCAATACCGACCGCACATTTATTCAGATTCGCCTGCTCAATACAAGTAAAGGTCCAGCAGTGCAGGCCCTCCGTGCCCAATGCGACAAGCAAGCCTATCGGCTTGCAATGAAATTTGTGCTGGAGAGCCAGCCAAATCTGGAGCTGAAGCAGGCCACTATTGCGCGGCTACTCAGTCATGTTGGCAACGATGGGCGCCCTGTAGTCACCGGTGTCGTCACTAATAACGGTTGGCAATACGAGGCTCGTGCAATCGTCTTAACTACTGGCACGTTCATCAATGGACGTCTCGTCGTAGGCGAGAAAACCCAGCCCGGTGGTCGTGCTGGCGAAGGCCCTGCCCTGGGTATTTCAGAATCGCTGCGTGCCTTAGGACTCGAAGTGCGTCGTTTTAAGACAGGCACCCCCCCGCGCATCGATGCACGCACCATCGATTTTAGTAAGACGGAGCCACAACCGGGTAGTCCTGTACCGCTCTACTTTTCTCAGGACGTATCCGCCCGCCAGGATGTACAGCTCCCAGGTACGAGACCTAACCCAATCTACCCCGTTACAGAGGAGGACCTGCATGGGTGGCGACCGCAGTTGCCCTGCTATCTGGTACATACTAACGAGCGTACCCACCAGGTCATTCGTGACAACCTGCACCGCTCCCCGCTTTATACCGGCATAATCGAGGGTATTGGTCCGCGCTATTGTCCCTCCATTGAAGATAAGATTGTGCGCTTTGCCGATAAGGAGAGGCATCAAATCTTCCTGGAGCCCGAAGGGTGGCGTACTGGCGAAGTATATGTCCAAGGAACAAATACCAGTCTCCCTGAAGATGTACAGCTTGCTATGCTGCGCAGTATTCCCGCCCTGGAGCACGTTGAGATGATGCGTGTTGGCTACGCGGTCGAATATGACTATGTACCACCGGAACAGTTATTCCCAACATTGCAAACGAAAGCAGTATCGGGACTCTTTCTTGCGGGTCAAATCAACGGCACCTCTGGCTATGAAGAAGCGGCTGCCCAGGGGATAGTGGCTGGCATCAATGCAGCGCTGCATGTTCGCGGCGAGCCGCCATTCGTGCTTGGCCGTCACGAAGCGTATATTGGTGTGCTGATCGATGATCTGGTAACACGGCCCATGAGCGAACCCTATCGCCTGCATACCTCACGTGCTGAGTATCGCCTGCTATTACGGCCTGATAGCGCTGATCTACGCCTGAGCGATTATGCCTATAAGTTTGGACTGATCGATGATGCACGCTATGCCCAGGTTGTACAGAAGCGAGAAAGCATACAGCGCGCGTTTACACAGCTTGATACCCTGGTATTTACCTCCTCGCGTACAAATGAGGTATGCGCCCAGGAAATTGGCCTTGCCCCTCTGGGACAGATGCTCTCTGCCAGAGAACTCTTGCGCCGGCCAGCAGTCACCTATCACCACGTAGCTCGCCTGGCAGCGCGTGTAGCGCAGACCTTGCAGCCGCCTCTTCCTGCAATCCTTCCCATGCTCTCTGAATCTGTAGCACAAGAGGTCGAGTTGCAGGTGAAATACGAGAGCTATATACGCAAGCAGGAGCACATGGTCCACCGCGCCAGGCGTATGGAAGAGCATCTTATTCCCGAGACCGTCGACTATCACGCTGTGCCGCATTTACGCACCCAGGCACGCCAGAAACTGACGCGAACTCGTCCTCGCACGATTGGACAGGCATCGCGCGTAGAAGGCGTGACGCCAGCAGATATCTCCATTTTAATGGTCTACCTGGAGAAAATGCGCCTGGCTCAGGTACATGCTTGAGGGAAAGAATAGTGTACATTCTTATCGTAGACGATGATCAATATGCTAATACGCTCGTACAATTTGTCCTCAGCAGAGAAGGATACGAAGTCGAAACCACGGATAATCCGCGTGGTGCGCTGCAAATGATCCAAAAGCGAGAACCGGATCTGTTTATTATCGATGTGATGATGCCCTATATCAACGGCTTCGAGCTTGCTGCAAAGTTGCGTGCGGAGGGATATGAAACCCCTATTATCTTTATGACAGCACAGGATGGCATTGAGGCAAAATTACAGGGCTTTAATATTGGCGCTGATGATTATATTTGCAAACCCTTTAATCACCAGGAACTGGTAGCACGCGTCCAGGCCGTTATGCGTCGTATCAAAAAGCATACTAAGGTGGGAAGTACTAGTATCCGTTGTGGGCAGATTGAACTCTTTCCGGGTGAACTCAAAGTCGTGAAACCTGGCCAGGCTCCCATTATGCTCACGCCTACTGAAATGCATGTCTTGCGTATACTCATGGCCTCCTCAGGTCAGGTGGTGGATCGTGACCAGTTACTCTCAGAAGTCTGGAATGATGGGGAGAGCAACAGCAACATTGTAGATGTCTATATCCGTCGTCTGCGTTTAAAGTTAGAAGAGGATGTCGACAGGCCTCTACATATCACCTCTGTACGTGGTATTGGCTATCGGTTCTTAGGAAAATAGCAGTGAGTAAACATTCGTATCTGGAAGCCGGGTTTAAGAACAGTCCGAATGCAATCATAGCGGTCAATGAAGATTGTCAGGTATTCGATATCAATCCTGCCGCAGTTGCCATCTTCGGCTGGTCTTATAAGGATGCAATGGGGCAGCATTGCACTCAGCTATTGAAGTGTAGAAACCTCAACGGCACGGCGCTATGCGGTACATCCGGTTGTCCACTGACACGCGTAATCGAGCAAAAGCAGGCAATTGCGCAAGAAGAATTGATCATGGGACTGGCTACAGATCATCCCCACGAGTTTACTACTAGCGTTATTCCCGTTGAACATCAGCATAGTGCCGGTGTTATGTTTGTTGCTCGTGATATGTCTGCGATCAAGGTAGCCAATCGCGTGCGTGCAAATTTCGTCTCGATGGTTTCACATGAACTTCGCACCCCTCTGAACTCCGTTCATGGCTTCATCGACCTGTTATTACAAGGTCATATGGGCGAGTTAGCTGAGGAACAACACAAATATCTCGGTTATGCCCAGGAAGGCGTGCAGCAGCTTATCTCGATCGTTGAAGACATCCTACTTTTGACGCGTTCAGATTCTGGACAATTTGAGCTGAAACAGCAAGAGGTGGACTTCCACGAGCTGGCAAATCTGGTCGTGACCAGCCTGCAGCCGCAGGCTCTGAAAGCAGAAGTGACGCTTAATCAGGATATTCCTGATCCCTCGCCCGTACTTTATGCCGATCCTCAGCGTATGAAGCAGGTTCTGAACAACCTGGTCACCAACGCCATCAAGTTCACGCCCCCTGGCGGAAGCGTAACCATTCGTGCCTGTCGATACAATAAGCGGTTTGCGATGATCTCTATCTCAGATACAGGCTATGGTATTCCTGTTGAAGACCGGCAACATGTCTTCGAGCGTTTTTACCAGTCCAACCACGCCCTGCAATCAAAAATGGGTGGCTACGGCCTCGGCTTATCTATCGCCAGGTTAATTGTTGAGCAGCACGGAGGCGAAATCAGCTTTGATAGCGTCCTCGACAAAGGCACCTCCTTCAAATTCACTGTCCCTCTCTTCACCTGATCTCTCTATACAGTTCTCCATCCTATAGGGGGACAACGGGCGACCATAAAGGCCCACCCAGGGCGCGATAAATCGAGCCCCTACACCGCCCTCGCCCCTACGGGAAGGGTTTTCACCCGCGAGGATGAAGTGTCTCTCTACCCCCACAACGTTCCCTGCTCTGGTTGATCTGCTGCCTGTTTCTCTTCGCGCCACGCATTGTCCTTAGACAGCTTATCAGCCAGGCGCGTTGGTTCTGGCAAACGGTATCCCCTACAGCAGTCAAGTACATAACGCAGGCTGGTTTCCAGGCTGATACGGTGACCCAGGGAGATAAACATAGGGTTTGTATGTGCTCGCGTGCGTAGTGCGGCCCCGATTACCTCATCTTTTTTCTTGTCGATCAGCGGAACCCATGATCCAAACTCTTCCCCAAGGGCTTCTTGATCGTATTCTCCTCTGAGGATCGACTTGGCGCAGCCGATAGTCGGCAACTCCAGCCACAGCCCCAGGTGAGAGGCAATGCCCAGTCTACGTGGGTGTGCAATGCCTTGACCATCAACCATCACCAGTTCTGGCTGTTGTTTCAAAAGGGCGAAGGCACCCAGAATACAGGGTGTCTCGCGAAACGAGAGCAGGCCGGGGATATAGGGCATACGCACAGGTTCCTCGTAGACATGTCGCTCTTCTACTTCCAGCGCTGGATAGGAGAGCAGCACCACAGCGGCCCTTGCCATGCCACTCTCCTCATTGATAGCCATGTCCACGCCGGCTATATGCCGGACTTCCTCCAGCTGGTCTTCACGCACCACGTTCTTCGCCAGTTCGCGCTGTAATGCAATCGCCTCACGCTCTGTGAGATTCCAGTCATGTAGTTGTCGAATGGCTATATTCCTCCATTTACAGGCGATCTGTTTCAAGTCTGTTTCAAAATGAAACAGATTAATTATTTTGGCTCCGCTTGCCCCTCGATTATGAACTTTCCCGACCAAGATCGGCAAGAGGGTCTGGAGAGACGATCAAGACTGTCATCCTGAGCGCAGCGAAGGAGCTGTCTGGCCGGGCACCGAGATCCTTCGCTGCGCTCAGGATGACAACCTATGACCGGACTTGGTCGGGAAAGTTCATAATCGAGAGTATGTCCCTTCGGCTGCGCCTCAGGGCTTCGGCTCACTTGATACATCCGCACTATGTGCTCGACAAACTTGTGCTTGAGCGTAGCGAAGCGCCGGCACTCTACTGTCTTAATCTGCTTTAGATGCTGCGTTAGAGAGATATGTTTCAAGTATGTTTCAAAATGAAACAGATTAATTACTGGGCCCCTTGCTTGCTCCACCCCTTCCCTCCATTCGCTTCGCTCAGGACAAGTCTCCATACGTTCGCTGCCCCAGTCGCTGTCGCTCAGGGCTAAAGGCTCAGTGCAAGCTCCGTGGAGAGGGAGCAGAAGGAGAGGCTTCTTTGTCAGTACCTTTACGCTAAAACCCTGATTCATAGTGTTACGACCTCGCTTCGCTCGCCCCTTGATAATGCCCATTAACAAATTATGCGGCATATCGGAACAGCCACCGAGGGCCGATAATGAACTTTACCGACCAAGTCCGGTCATAGGTTGTCATCCTGAGCGCAGCGAAGGATCTCGGTGCCCGGCCAGACAGCTCCTTCGCTGCGCTCAGGATGACAGGGCTGGATCGTCTCTCCTGACCCTCTTGCCGATCTTGGTCGGTAAAATTCATAATCGGCTGTGGGCGCGATAAATCGGCCCGTACGGGTGGCCGGGTTAATACGTTAATCTGCTTAATCGAGGGTCTACAGTGTAGTGGTGCGGATTATGAACGTTAATAAATTATGCGGGATATCAGAACAGCCATCGAGGGCCGATAAATCGGCGATGGGCGCGATAAATCGGCCCCTACGATTGTCCCGATTATTTTATTAATCTGCATTATCCAGCACGTGTATGCCCCTCTTCTTAGTATACATGAGTGTGCCAAACGAAGCAAAAGGGCAGGACAGGCACGAGGACCCCACCACCCGTCCATTCCACCCCCTGTCCCTAAAGTTCAGAAGCTTCCGTTATAAAAATCATGCGGGGGCTGTCATGCTCGAAAGGATTTAGCTCATAATCTCCATAAACATCGGTGATTACAAAGCCCGCCTCTTCCAGCAACAATTCCATCTCGTTGCGCTCGAATAGGTAAAGGTGTGTTCTGATTACTGTACGCTTTACCGCTTCTCCTTGCCGGTGCTCTTCATAGAAGTGTGTCAGTTCCAGCAAGTGCCTCGAAGGAGATGAAGCGGGGCTGACAAAGTGCGATAACATGGCGCTATCGTCGCGTTGCCAGGTCCCCTGGTGTAGTAACTGGCCGCTTAAATGCTCCATATAACGGACATCAGCATTGCTGATATCCAGGATAAATCTGCCGCCAGGAGTCAGGTGGTTGCGCACTGCCGCCAGCGTTTGCCGCTGCTCCTGGCGTGTATAGACATGCGCAAATGAGCCAAGCGCAATAAAAGCCAGTCGGAACTGCTGCCCCAGGTGCAAGCTGTACATGTTCTCCTGCACCAGCTTGCATCGTGCAGCCACACCCGCCTGTTCTAAAGCCTCCCGTGCCAGGTTCAGCATACTGGCAGAACTATCAACACCCGTCAATTCATACCCCTCACGTGCCAGAGGTACAAGCAAGCGTCCGCTGCCACATGCCAGTTCCAGCAGTGGCCCGCCGCACAGCCCGGCGAAGTTCATATACAGGCTCAGATCCTCGTCGAAGTGTGCATGCTCTATATCATAAAAGGGTGCAATCAGGTCGTAGTCATTCATAATGGCCTAGATGTTATCATACGATATAATTTTCCAGGTACCACTCTCTTGTTTTAACTGGAGGTGAACATCGTAGGAAGCTGCATTAGTGCGCTTAACCGATACGGTCATACTCGCGGTATCGGTATTCGCCGAAATGTTTCCAATTGTAAAACTGCTTACGGTGCCTTTAACTGTATCCAATTCCTGAGCGGCAGTCTTGTATATGGCCTGAGTTAGTTGTTGTCCATTTGACGCAGTCAGGTTGGGAGCCAAGTACGAATATGCCGTATCGTAGTTCTGATTCTTGATGGCGGTGTAGTATTGATCAACTGTACTTGTTGGTGCGGCAACTGTTTTAGCGAAGAAGCCTATGCCAAGTGCAAAGAATATGCCACACACAGCACAACTAAGTACAATCAGCGCACCAAGAATACCCAGAACAATCCAGAGTGCGCGACGTGATTGCCTGGGCTGGGGTTGCGGCTGGGCATAATCAGGCACTGGCGGAACACCATAAGGCGGCGCTCCATACTGTGTCGGAGCGTATGGTGGAGGTGGGGGTTGCTGGCCCCATTGAGCCTGGCCATAAGGCGGTGGCGATTGTCCATATTCTGGTGGCGGTTGTTGTTGGCGCCAGTCTGGCTGTCCTCCATAGGGAGGTGGCTGTGGCTGATTAGGATCATTATACATGCGTGCTTGCCTCCATTAAGACTGAGAATCCTTTGTACAGATCGAGTTTTTCTCGAGTTTATTACCCGCACCCAGTATAACGCTCATTGAAGGGGATTACAAGAGAAGCTAACAGATATTATTATCGAATTAATTTCTACATTTGCAGGTGCTATAATACAGGCTGTGATTTTGCACAAAGGTGACCAACAAAATCCCTAATCACCTGTCAGGCTGATGAAGTGACTGCAATACTCAGTGTAGTTCAGTCTCTTACAGCAGTTGACACTATGATGAGCCTCATCTGCTCTCCTTGATCAAGGAGTTGATTGCGGCCCAACTGGTGGTCGAAGAGTCAGAGGAGCGTTTTGCCTTCCGCCATACATTGACACGGCAAGCTGTGTATGCCGGCTATTCTGGGTCTGGGCGAGTCTCTGTACTATGGTGAACTGGCACTCAAGATCGCACGCGAAATTGATCAGCGCGAGGCCGAAGCCCATACGCTCTTCAACCTGGGGCTAGTTTTAGGACCACGAGGAGAGTACGCACGAACATTGGAAATGGCGCAAGAGGGGCTCTCTATCGCCGAGCAGATCGAGCATCGCCAGTGGCTGACCTATGGGCACTGAGGATTGGGAGCGCTGTATCTCGATCTCTTCGACCTACCCACAGCGCAGCAGCACCTCGCACAAGCGCTCGCACTGGCCCATGAGATCGGCAAGGAGACCAGGTGGCGGTGCGCTATACCTTTCACGGTACAAACACCGGTTCAGAATTGTGATAGGGGTACAGAGCGTATCTGTACCCCTATCTTCAAAGCACAGGTCGAAAATGAGTAATCTTACCGATGCTTTCGTTCATACCACTATGTAAGCTAGAAGCAGAGCATTGGCAGTCAGTAGATTGCCTTATTACTCGGACAAAGGAGCAGGAACAATGCGATCTACTACAGAGGAGAATACATGACGAACAAACTGAAATTGATGTGTGTGCTGGCTCACCCTGACGATGAATCGCTGGGCAACGGCGGCATACTCGCGAAGTATGCTGCAGAGGGAGTCGAAACGTACCTGGTCACCGCGACCAGGGGCGAACGCGGCTGGTTTGGTGACGAGAGCGAGTATCCAGGCCTGGAGGCGCTGGGTAAGATACGCGAGGCGGAGTTGCTGGCTGCAGCCAATGTGCTTGGTATCCGCCGCGTCGATTTTCTGGACTACATCGATGGTGACCTGGATCAGGCTGATGCAGCCGAGGCAATAGCGAAGATCGCTGGCCTTTTACGCCGCCTGAAGCCTGATGTGGTGGTCACCTTTGGGCAAGATGGTGCCTATGGGCATCCCGATCATATCGCCATTTGCCAGTTCGCCACGGCTGCCATCGTAGAAGCGGCTAATCCAACCTCCCTGTATCATCGTGACCTGGCTCACCATGTTGTTTCAAAGCTGTATTACATGGCGCCCACATTGCAATTAGGAGTAGCGTATCAAGCTGTTTTTGGAGACGTGGTCATGCACGTTGATGGAGTGGAGCGACGTGGTATGGGGTGGCCGGAGTGGGCGATCACCACGCGTATCGACACGAGAGACTACAGGCAGAACGTATGGGAAGCGATCTTGTGCCACAAGTCACAACTGGTGGCCTATCGACAACTCGAGCACGCATCACAAGAGTATCAGAAAGAGTTGTGGGATGCTCAAACGTACTACCGGACCTTCAGTTTGGTAAATGGGGGACGCAGGATAGAAAGGACTGCGGTAGGTTTCTCGGGAAGGAGACGACACGAAATGGAAAAAAGAGATGCTCTCAGGTATCGGATTGCGCCACTCGAGATGACCCCCAGCGAATTTCGCAAGGCGGGATACCAGTTGGTCGAGCGCATTGCTGAATTTCTGTGTACGCTGCCTGATCGGCCTGTAACTCCCAATGAATCGCCCCAGGTTATCCGAGAAGCGCTCGGCATGGCTTCTCTTCCTGAACACGGTACCGAAGCGAAAAATCTGCTCGAGGAAGCTGCCGATCTCCTGTTCAAACATTCCACGTTCAATGGGCATCCACGCTTCATGGCCGTGATTACCTCCTCTGCTGCGCCGATAGGGGCGCTCGGTGATCTACTGGCGGCAGCGGTCAATCCCAACGTCGGTGCGTGGCTCGGGGCTCCCATGGGCAGCGCAATTGAGGCGCAGACTATCCGCTGGATTGCGGAGCTGATCGGCTACCCAACGGACTGTGGCGGGCTGCTGGTGAGCGGCGGCAACATGGGCAATTTTGTTGGGTTTCTCGCGGCTCGCAAGGCTAAAGCCACCTGGGACCTGCGCACTGCTGGTATACAGGAGAAGGAGAGTCGCCAGATGCGAGTGTATACCTCAAGCGAGACGCACACCTGGATTCATAAAGCCACCGATATGTTTGGACTGGGGACAGATGCCATTCGCTGGATTGCGGTGGATGAGCAGTTGCGCATGGACACGACTGCTTTACGCAACCGGATTCAAGAAGACATCCAGGCCGGTGATCTACCCTTTCTCGTGATCGGGACAGCAGGCACTGTCAGCACAGGCGCAGTCGATCCTTTGCCTGAAATTGCTGCGGTCTGCCGAGAGTATGACCTGTGGTTCCATGTGGACGGGGCCTATGGAGGTTTCGCTGCTGTACTCCTCAATGACGGCAAGGGAATGGTTCCAGTGGACCTCCCCACAAGTGGCTGTATGCACCGCTCGAGGCTGGATGCGCCCTGGTACGCAACCCTGAAACTCTGCGTGATGCTTTCAGCTATCATCCAGCGTATTATCACTGGGCTGACCAGGCCGAACCCACCATCGATTACTATGAGTATGGGCCGCAGAACTCGCGGAGCTTACGTGCCTTGAAGGTGTGGCTGGCCTTGCGCCAGGTCGGTCGGGAGGGCTACAGGGAGATGATTGCCGACGATATCCAACTCGCCCAGGAACTGTATCGATTGGTGGAAGCGCAGACGGAACTGCAAGCCTTTACCCAGGGACTCAGCATTACCACGTTCCGTTATGTTCCACCCAATCTCGCACCCGGCTCGGAAAGCGTCGAAGCGTACCTCAACCAGTTGAACGCTGAGGTGTTGACTCGTTTGCAGAAGAGTGGCGAAGCTGTTGTTTCTAACGCTGTCGTTGGAGGAGCATTCTTGCTGCGGGCCTGTGTGGTCAACTTCCGTACCTCCCTGGAAGATATTGAAGCCTTACCAGGCATAGTGATCCGTCTAGGCAGGGAGGTGGATGCTGACACGCGACCAGCGGAACTCAAAAGTGAATGAAGAATGATCAAACAATTGTAGCGGGAAGTACAGGCCTGGCTTGAAGAAGTGCTATACTGAACAGGAGGAAATCCAGAAAAACGCTGTACAAAAAAAAGAACATGAGGAGAGATGTCATGCGCGCATTGGTACACCGGGAA
>WNGD01000939.1_pt1 | contig 46173 bp, 47 predicted proteins | sample 5400671 | NCBI WGS metagenome assembly WNGD01 (sample SAMN13153369, study PRJNA577476) | soil metagenome | isolation source: 40 cm soil or saprolite under grassland replicate 2 | place: USA:California | collected 2016-06-15 | reverse complement strand
GCTGCGGCGTATGCGCCCGCGCCTGCCCGGTGGGGGAGCGCGCCCTGGCGATGGACGCGGGCGGGCACCCGGTGCTGCGGCCCGAAGGTTGCGTGGGGTGCGGGGTGTGCGTCACCGCTTGCGTCACGTCACCGTCTTCCTTGCGGTTGAGCCTGCCGTCGCCCGCATGACTGAGTGCGGAATGCGGAGTGCGGAATGCGGAATTGAAGGGGAAGGTCGTTCGCCGAGCGGCGCCCACCCTGATACTCCGCATTCCGCATTCCCCATTCCGCACTGGGGGGGAAGGGAAGAGTGACTGACCTGCCCTACCGTGTGGAGAAGCCGTGGGGGTACGAGCTGATCTGGGCCAGGACCGACCGCTACGTCGGCAAGATCCTCCACATCGAGCCGGGACACGTCCTGTCGTTGCAGTACCACAACAAGAAGGACGAATCGATCTACGTGCTCACGGGCGAGATCATCCTGCGGATCCAGCAGGGCGATACCCTGATCGAGCGGCCCATGTCGCAGGGGGCGGCATTCCACATCGAACCGAAGCTGATCCATCAGTTCGAGGCGGTGATGTCGACCGACCTGCTCGAGGCTTCGACGTCCGAGATCGACGACGTCGTGCGGCTCAAAGACCGCTACGGGCGGGTGTGACATGAAAGTCATCGTCCCGCTCGCGGGAAAAGGGACTCGGCTCCTCCCGCTCACCAAGCGGGTTCCCAAGCCCCTGGTGCGCGTCGCCGGGCGGCCGGTCATGGACTACGTCATGGACGCTGTGAAGGGGCTCGACGTCGAGGAGCTGATCGTCATCACCGGGCATCTCAAGGAATCGGTCGAGCGATACATCGTCGAGCACTACGACATCCCGGCGAAATTCGTCGAGCAAAAGACGCTGGACGGCACCGCGGGCGCGATCAACCTGGCGCGCCCCTACGTGGACTCCCCGGTGCTCATCATATTCGTCGACACCGTGTTCGAGGCCGACCTGTCGCTCATCAACCGGGTCGACGCCGACGGGATCATCTGGGCCAAGGAAGTGGAGGACTACCAGCGGTTCGGCGTGATCGTGACGGACGCGGGGGGTTACATGACCCGCATCGTCGAGAAGCCGAGCACGCCGGTCTCGCGGCTCGCGAACATCGGGTTGCAGTACATCAGGGACTGGAAGTCTCTGTTCGACGGCATCGCGCACACATTGAAGCAGCCGCCGGGGAAAGGCGGGGAGTTCTACCTCACGGATGCGTTCCAGTACATGGTGGACCGGGGCCGCCGGCTGCTCACCGCGCCGGTGGCCGGGTGGTACGACTGCGGCAAGGTGGACACGCTGCTCGAGACCAATCAGCATCTGCTGGAGCAGGGCCGGGCACGGATTCCTTCTGGCCCGTGCCCGCGCTGCACCATCGTCCCGCCTGTCTACATCGAGGACGGGGTGACCATGCACGACGTCACGGTCGGGCCCAACGTGTCGATCGAAGCCGGGAGCTTCGTGGCCGACAGCACCATCACGAACAGCATCCTGGGGCGGAACGTCCGTGTGGTGCGGGGCACGGTGCAGGACTCGCTGGTGGGGGACGATCAGAAGATCGAGGGCAAGATCCTGCAGCAGAGTGTCATGGATGCCGGAGAAGTCGCTCCGGCAAAGTAGAGGGGGAGGTCCGTGACGGTCGCCGAAACACGGGACCTGTTCGCCTACAACGCGTGGGCCAACCGGCGGTTCTTCGCATCGCTCGAGCCGCTTCCCGCCGAGTCGTACTTCCGCGACCTGAAGAGCAGCCACGGCGGACTCCACGGCACGCTGTGCCACATCGTGTGGGCAGAACAGCTGTGGCTCAACCGCTGGCTCGCCAAGCCGAATCCCGCGGTGCCGCAGGGCAGGGACCTGACGACGCTCGGCGCGGCGCGCGCGCGGTGGGAGGCAATCGAAACGGAGCGCGCCGCGTTCCTCGCGGGGCTCACCGAGCGGGGGTTGGACGAAACGGTGGCCGTGAAACCGAGTACCGGCGGCGAGTACGTCCATACATTCCGCGAGATGTTTCGCCACGTGATAGATCATTCCAGCTATCACCGGGGGCAGCTCGTCACGCTGCTCCGCCAGGTGGGCGCGACGCCGCCGGGAACAGGGCTGATCGCGTTCTATCGTGAGCGTCACGCCGCGCCACGTAACTAAATGAACCGTCGGAACCTACGCCAGATTCCCGCGTAGCCTACCACAGCCCTTGACGGGCATCCGGAACCAAAGTTACTTACTGACCGTTCAGTAACTAATCCTGCGACCGGATCGATCACTGTGGGCCACGCCGTCACCCCATCGAAGCGCCAATCGAAGCCCCGCTGGAAGCGTCGCAAGGACGCCCGGCCGGCGGAGATCGTCGCCGCTGCGCTCGAGGTATTTGGGGAACGTGGGTTCGCCGCGACGAAGCTGGCTGATGTCGCCCGCCGCGCCGGCGTGACCAAGGGCACCGTGTACCTCTACTTCGACAGCAAGGAAGCCCTGTTCAAGGCCGTGGTGCGGGAGACCATCGTGCCGGTCATCGCCCAGGGCGAGGCCCTGGCGCAGGCGTTCACCGGGAGCGCCCGCGAGCTGGTCGAGCGGCTGGTGCGGGAATACTGGCGGCTGGTCGGGGAGACGGCGGTCGCCGGCATCCCCAAGCTCATGATGGCCGAGGCGGCAACTTTTCCCGAGCTCACACGTTTTTATTACGAGGAAGTCGTGACCCGCGGGCACCGCCTCATGGCCGGCGTGATCGAGCGCGGCATCAAAAACGGAGAGTTCCGTCCCGTGAACGTCATGGTGGCCGCGAAGCTCGCCATGTCGCCGCTGATGCACGCGGTGGTCGCGCGGCATGCGTTCGGGTCCTGCATGCCGGAAGCGTTTGACGTCAAGCAGTACCTCGACACTCACATCGACTTGTATCTCCATGGTATCGCGAACGAATAGCTCCCGGCTCGTGGCTGTGCTCACATGGCTCGTCGCCACGGGCTCCCCCCTCGCGGCGCAGGCGCCCGCTCTGACGACTCCTCTCCGTCTGTCGTTCGCGGACGCCGTGCGGCTCGCTTCCGGCGAAGTGCCGGTGGTGGCGCTCGCGACATTGCGAACCAATGAAGCGGACGCCCGGGTGCGGCAGGCCCGCGCGGCGCTGTTACCCTCGCTCTCGGTGTCGGGAGGCTGGGTGAACCGGACCTTCAACTCGAAGTCGCTGGGCATCGACTTTTCCTTCCCGCTTCCGTCCGGGGATACCGTGACGCTCCCCGACCTGATCGGGCCGTTCAACAACTACGACGCACGCTTCAACGCGACCCAGACGCTGTTCGACTGGTCGAGCGTGAAGCGGGTGCGCGCGGCGGGTGCGCAGGCCGACGGTAGCCGGGCCGAGCGCGGCGTGACGGTCGAGGCCTCCGTGCTCACGGCGGCGATCGCCTACGTCCGCGCCGTGCGGGCGCAGGCGGTGGTGGCGGCCCGGCAAGCGGATTCGGGCCTAGCCGCCGAGCTGGTGGGATTGGCGGAGGCCCAGCGCGCGGCGGGGGTGAGCCCCGCGATCGACGTGACGCGTGCGCGGGCACAGCTCGCCACGGCGCAGGGGCTCCTGCTCGTGGCCAAGAACCAGCTGGACCGCGGGCGCATCGACGTGACGCGCGCGCTGGGACTCGACCCCGCCACACCGCTGGCGTTCTCAGATTCGCTCGCGCCGTCGCTCGGCGCCGCCGACGTGTCGGTGCAACGGGACTCAGGTGTAGCGGCCGCACTCGCCAACCGACCCGAGCTGCGCGCCGAGCTGGCCCGTGCCGCGGCGGCCCGGCAGACCGGATCGGCCATCCGCGCGGAGCGGCTGCCCAAGCTCCAGCTCGCCGGGGACTACGGCGTGAACGGCAAGACGGTGCCGAAGGCGATCTCCACGCGCCAGCTCGCGCTGCAAGTGAGTGTGCCGATTCTCGACGGGTTTCGCCGGGAGGCGCGCCTCGACGAGCAGGATGCGGTAGTGCGCGAGTCGCAGGTGCGCGAGAGCGACCTGCGATGGCAGATCGCCGCCGAGGTGGACGCCGCGCTGCTCGATCTGGGCTCCGCCCAGGCGCAACAGCTGGTGGCCCGCGAGCAGCTGCGGCTCGCCCAGAGCGAGCTGAGCCAGGCACGCGAGCGTTTCAAGGCGGGCGTTGCCGGCAACATCGACGTGATCACCGCACAGGCGGGCCTGATTCGCGCTCGCGATACCGAGATCGACGCCCGCTTCGCCGCCGCGACCGCCCGGATCTCCCTGGCGCGCGCGGCCGGCGTCGCCCGGACCCTTCACTAACCGCACACACCGATGAGTGACGATATGGCTACGACGATCGAACGCGAGCCCGTGCAGCGGCCCGGCAGGCCTTCCCCCGTGTCGCCCGATGAGCCGGCAGGGTCGGCCAACCCCGGCGGCCGTAAGCGCACCGTCTTCATCATCATGGGCGTCGTGCTGCTCGGCCTGGTCGCCGTGGGGGTGCGGCGCTGGATCTACGGCTTCAGCCACGTGTCGACCGACAATGCTCAGGTGGACGGGCACATCATCCCGATCCTCCCGAAGGTCGGCGGCTACGTGCTCGAGGTGCGGACCGATGAGAATCGGCCGGTGAAGGCGGGGGACACGCTCGTCGTGCTGGACAACCGCGACTACAAAGCGCGGCTGGCGCAGGCCGAAGCCGACCTCGCCGTGGCGCTCGCGGGCGTGAGCAACCGGGCGCGGGTGGGCCAGGCGGAAGCGCAGGTGGCGCAGGCGCAGGCGAACGCCGAGAAGGCGCATGCCGATCTCGAGCGGATCAAACCGCTGGCGGAGAAGGACATCGTCCCGAAGCAGGCGCTCGACGCGGCCGAAGCGGCCGCGCGCGCGGCGGACGCGGCCTTGGCGGCGGCGCAGGCGGCGCTGCTCGGCGCGGACGCCCGGGTGGCTGCGGCCCGCGCGGCGCGCGACCAGGCAGCGCTCAACCTCTCCTACACGCAGATCACCGCCCCGTCGGAAGGTGTGGTGAGCAAGAAGACCGTGGAGCTGGGGCAGCTGGTGCAGCCGGGCCAGCCGCTCATGAGCGAGGTGCCGCTCAGCGACGTGTGGGTCACGGCGAACTTGAAAGAGACGCAGATGGCCGACGTCACTCCGGGCGACCCCGTGGACTTCACCGTCGACGCGTATGGGGGCCGTCGCTACAGCGGGCACGTGGAGAGCTTGTCGCCCGCGACCGGGGCGCGATTCTCGCTCCTGCCCCCCGACAACGCGACGGGGAACTTCACCAAGGTGGTGCAGCGCGTCCCCGTGCGGATCCGGCTCGACGGCAAGAACGATCCCGCGCGGCCCTTGCGTCCGGGGATGAGCGTGGCGGTCACCATCACGACCAAGTAGGCGCGCACCGTGGCCACCGCCGCACTGCCCGCGCTCGGGGGGGGCACCGACACCGACCGCTACAAGTACCGCTACATCATCGCGGTCACGGTGTCGCTCGCGTCCGTGCTCGAGCTGTTGGACACGAGCATCGTGAACGTGGCGATCCCCCACATGATGGGGAACCTGGGCGCCACGCTGGACGAGATCGCCTGGGTGTCGACCGGCTACATCGTGGCGAACGTGATCATCCTGCCGATCACCGGCTGGCTGTCGGCCTTCTTCGGGCGACGGCGCTACTTCGCGGGATCGATCACGATCTTCGTCGTCTCGTCGTTCTTCTGCGGCAACGCGCACTCGCTCGTCGCGCTGGTGTTCTGGCGGATCATCCAAGGATTGGGGGGCGGAGCGCTGCTCTCCACCTCGCAGGCGATCCTGTACGAGGAGTTCCCCCGCGAGGAGTTCGGGACCGCCATGGCGATCTTCGGCGTGGGCGTGATGGTGGGGCCGACTCTGGGACCCACCCTCGGCGGCTACATCACCGACGCGTTCGGCTGGCCCTGGATCTTCTACATCAACATCCCCATCGGCATGCTGGCGCTCGCCCTGTCCCTGAGCTTCATCCAGAACTCGCGGTACCAGCAGAAGGCCGAACGGGTCGATTACGTCGGCCTGCTGCTGCTCGCGGCCGGCGTCGGCACCCTCCAAGTCATGCTCGAGCGCGGCGAGCGGCTCGACTGGTTCGACTCGCGCGAGGTCACGACGTACGCCGTGATCAGCGCCGTGTCGCTCATCGGCTTCGTGTGGCACGAGCTCACGACGGAGCATCCGGTCGTGGACCTGCGGATCCTGAAGAGCCGACAGCTGGCCGTGGGCGTCGTGTTCGGCGGCGTGCTCGGGATTTGTCTCTACGCCACGGTGTTCGTGCTGCCCGTCTACCTCCAGAACCTCCAGAACTTCACGGCGGAGCAGACCGGCTTTGTGATTCTTCCCGGGGCGCTCGCCAGCGCGTTCACCATGGCCACGATGGGCCGCACCGCTGGTAAGTTCGACGCGCGCCTGTCCATCCTTGCGGGCGTATCGATTTTCGCGCTGTCCATGTGGAAGCATGCCCATTTCACGACCGACAGCGGGATGGCGGACTTCTTCTGGCCGCTGATTTTCCGCGGCGTCGGGCTCGGGCTGATCTTCGTGCCGCTCACGAACCTGGCCCTCGCCGACCTGCCGATGAGCAAGATTCCGAACGGCACCGGGCTCTTCAACCTGATGCGCCAGCTCGGCGGCAGCGTGGGGATCGCCATCTCGGCCACCTTGGTCCAGCGGTTTACGGCGATCCACCGCGCCGACCTGATCGCCAACGTGACGCAGTACAGCGAGGTCGCACGCGAGCGGCTCGGCGCCATCGTGGCGCGGCTCATCGCGACAGGCACGCCGGCACCGCTCGCCGATGCGAAGGCGCTGGCGATCCTGAACGGCCAGGTCACGCGGCAAGCGCTGATGCTCTCGTTCGAGCAGCTGTTCCTGCTGTTCGGCGCGGTCTTCGTGCTGTCGTTGCCGCTGCTGCTGTTGATGCACAAGAGCAAGGCGCTGCCGGGCGGGGCGGGGGCGGCACACTAAGCTGACGGTTCCACGACGCTACGACGCTACGTTGTAAGAGAGCGAAAGGGGAGCAAGGGTGACCAAGGCATCAAAGGTAAGCGTAGGAGAGGTGGCGCCGGATTTCACGCTGCCCGATCAGACTGGCACGCCCGTGCGCCTGCGGGATCTCGTCGGCCGGAAGACCGTGGTGCTGTACTTCTATCCGAAGGACGAGACGCCGGGTTGTACGATCGAGGCGCGTGCGTTCCGGGACAGCTACGAGCAGTTCAGCGCCAAAGACGCACAAGTGGTCGGGGTGAGCTCCGATTCCGTGCGGTCACACCGGCGGTTCGCCCAGCGCCTCCACCTGCCGTTCCTGTTGCTCTCGGACTCCGACGGAGCGGTACGGCGGCTGTACGGTGTCGAGAAGACGCTGGGGCTCCTGCCGGGCCGGGTCACCTACGTGATCGACCAGACAGGCGTGGTGCGGCACGTATACTCGTCGCAGCTGCGCGCGACGCGCCACCCGCGGGAGGCGTTGATGGTGCTCTCCGCGCTGGGAGGGCACGGAGCCTAGATCACGTCCGCCATCGCCGGGGTGAGGCGCTCACGGACTGACGGAGGCTTCACGCCGTTTGTTTGCTGACGGACTCGCCGAGCGGCAAGGCGTTCCTGCTGCGTCGCTGGACAAATCTCACCAGCATGTGATCGAATCCGATCGCTCGCGCTTCGGACCAACGCACGCCGCAGGCATGCTGCACTCGCCGATAGAGACTTGCGGGGTCTTCCCCGGCCCCAAGAGCATTTTTGCAGAGTGACCGGCGTGTAGTCTCCCAATCGAGCAGGCGCGCTAGTGTGTAGACCCAGGCGCCAAGCTCTTGCAGTTGAGGGAGCCCCTCCCGGTGGAGGAGTCGGGCCAGCTGGTGGCGGGAGGTGAAGCCCAGGGTGCGCGCAAAGTCCTGTGCCGAACCGATCTCGCCCCCCCGAGCGACCAGCGCGCTCAGAACCATCCAGCATCGGCCTGACAACCCTGGCATGGCCTCCTGCAGAGCCGTGCGGAGATCAACCATGGCTCGGAGGACACGTGCAAGGCTCGGGCCCGACCCGCCGTACCGTGACCCACAGGTAGTGCTGCGTTTGAGCAACACCCCATGAAACCTGGAGAGGCTCATCGCCGCGATCTCTGTAGCACTCAACGGCAGGATCTTGTTGCGCGGGTGCCATTCCAGGACGCGTCGCCCCCGCACGGCGTCCTGTTTCGGGGCGGCTTATGCCCGCGCAATTCGCCATAGCGCTCGAACGAGGGAGTTGCTCAGCTTTGTGGTCGAGCGGTCGGAAAACCCAGGAAGGTGCGATTTCAGGAGGAACGGATGACGCGCAAGATCGCGGTTCTGGTGCTTCCCATTATCGTTCCTCTCGCTTACCTAACGCTGTCACAGGCAGGGACCCCAGTCCCGTGTCCGAATCCGTTCAACAGCAAGAATTTCCTGTGGCACTCCATTCCGAATGTCGGCGATGTCAAGCTCTACTTCAATCCACCCCAATACATCAACCGCGCTGTAAGCGAGTCCTACGTGCGGTACGTCCCAAGCTCCATTGATCCGGCCCCGGCGCCTGACGGAAGCACTTGGGGGGCGGAAGGTCCATATTGGGCCAATTGTTTCAAGAGCGGGATACCGGGCTACCGTTACGTGGCTCCAGAGCCCGGATCGTTCGAGGGAAGTGTCTGGCAGGTGTCCCCTCCGCCGGGCGATGGGGGAGGATGCGGTGGCGGAAGTGGTTCGGGTGGAGGTGGAGGCTGGGATCAGGCGGTACGGGTGATGACCGATTGTGGTGGCGGGGGTGGAGGAAGTGGAGGGGGCTCTGGCGCCGGAGGCGGAGGCGAATACGGCTGTTTCGACGTATACGTGGATGGGTCCTATCAAGGGACTTGGTGCGGCTGGGTCTGGATGGAGTGAGTTCTTCGAACAACCCTCGAACAGTTGCGAGGTACCCCGATGCGGCCAGTGCTGATGGGCCTTGTCGCCAGTGTCGCTGTGGGCTTTCTTGGTGCATGTGAGACGCAGGCGCCAAGGCGGGAACCCGAGGTGGGGGTGGCTCGATTGAGCTACCGAGTCGCCAATGATCCGACTGCCTTCGGGATAGATCTGAAGACGCATGTTCCGGGTAGCCGGAGGGCCGACGAACAGGAGGCGATGGCGCGCCTCTTCGCCCTTTACCCGGGCGGTCAAGCGGAAAAACTCGCCGCTCTCCTCGCCGAGGGCAGCACGGCTTTCATCTACGAAATCGATGACAGTCCGGAGGCGGCGCGACTCCTCTCCTTGATCTATGCGATCCGCGAAGCTGACCAGGTCGCTCGGATGCGCGACCTGGAGCGATCAAAGGATCTCCGGCACGGAGTCGCTGTGACGCTGGTCTTGGTCGATCGCCTGGGCGACCGCGCGGCCGACGTCGAGATCGTGCGACGGGCTCGTGTTTCACCCCAAAACATCATTCTCGTCAAGCGCTCGGCCCTCAGCGCGAGGGTGCTCCTGGCGGCAATCGCGGGGCTCCTGCGATCGAGAGCCGAACACGGTCCGTACGTTCGCGAAGACGTCCGCCTCTCGGTGAAAAAAGAGCAGATTACGCGCCAGTCGCCGACCTCGGACGCCGAGCAGTACGTGGACCTGCTGCGGCGAGCCACGGTCCGCGAGGTCGTAGGCCTGGGTAAGGTCGCGGCGGCTGACATTCGGGTACGCGTGGCCCACTGACGGTTCGGTAGCAGCCACTCAAGCCTCAAGAAGTCTCTCTAGACCACCTCGGCCATCGCCGCGGTCACGAGGAGCGCCCGGACGATCCCGAGCGCTCCTTCGATGTTCTCATACCATTCGGTCGCGAGATGCGCGTCGCCCGCCTTGCCGCCCGCGCCCAGCGCGATGGCGGGGATGCCGAGGGCGATCGGCACGTTCGCGTCGGTCGACGCGCTCGCGAGCTCAGCGTCGCGGCCCAGCGCCCGGTTGACGGCGACCGCCGCCTGAACGAGCGGGTGGGCGCGCGGGGTCATGCCGGAGGGTCGGTCCCCCAGGAGCTGGATCTCGACGCGCAGCGGCGGCGAGCCGGCCGTCCGGCGGCGGTTCTCATCGTCGGCGGCGCGCTCGAGCGCCGCGCGCACCGTGACGTCGAGCTGCGCCAGGGCGCGGGGATCCTCGCTGCGGAGATCCAGGTCGAGCCACGCCTCCTGCGGAATCGAGTTGAGGCCGGTGCCGCCGCCCAGCCGCACCACGGCGCAGGTGGTGCGCGGGGCCTGCTGGGTCGGGAGGTCGGCGAGCAGGGCGGCAGCGCGCCCCACGGCGTTCGCCGGATTAGCGACGCCGAACGCCGCCCACGAGTGGCCGCCCGGCCCGCGGCACGTCACGTGATACCGCTTGGAGCCGAGGGCGCGGTGGATCACGCGGTCGAGCCCGGCGCCGTCCAGGGCGATGAAGGCGACGGGCTTCCCGTTTCCCGTTTCCCGTTCCCCGTTGAATAGATGTTTCACCCCCCGCAAATCCCCCGACCCTTCTTCTCCCACCGTCGCCGCGAACAGGATGGGCCGCGTCGCTGGCACGCGTGCCGCGACCATGGCCTCCGCCACCGCCACGAGCGCGGCCAGGCCGCGCGCATTGTCCGAAATGCCCGGCCCCTCGAGCCGCTGGCCGCGCCGCTCCACGGCGACGTCCACCTCGGCCCCGAACACGGTGTCGAGATGAGCAGCCAGAACGACTGGCGCCGACCTTTCCCCGTTTCTTCCGAGCCACCCATGCACGTTCCCCGCGTGATCGACCGCGACGTCGGACAGCCCGATCTCGCGGAACAGCTCCGCCACGCGCGCGGCGCGTCGGCCTTCGGCGCCGGTGGGCGCCGGGATGGCGGAAAGCGCGGCTTGGCGAGCGAGCGTCACCTCGTCGGTACGCTCGACGTGATGGCGCGCCGCGCGAATGCGCTCGTGCGCGAGCAAGCGAGAGATACGGTCGTTCATGAGGGCTGAGCTCCTGTTCACAGTGTAGCCGCACGCCGCACGCCGCAAGGCGTAAGGGATCGTGCGGCTTGCGACTTGAGGCTTGCGGCTGTGAGAGCGCTTGCGGCTTGCGCCTGTCCGGGCGACACTTGCTCATGGACGAGCGCGAGCTGATCTACGACTGGAACCGCGTGGGCGAGGAGGGGGCGGCGTTCGACTGGTCGCGCGTCCGCGTGGACCTGAACGACGAAACCCTGCGCGACGGCCTGCAGTCCCCCTCCGTGCGCGACCCCGCGCTCGACGTCAAGAAGCGGCTGCTCCACCTGATGGCCGACCTGGGTATCGTGGCGGCCGATATCGGCTTACCGGGGGCGGGCCCGCGGGTGGTGGAGCAGGTGCGGGCGCTCGCGACAGAAATCCGCGACGCCAGGCTGCCCCTCGCCCCGAACTGCGCCGCGCGCACCGTGATCGCGGACGTCGAGCCGATCGTGCGCGTGGCCCAGGAGGTGGGAATCAGCATCGAGGCCGCGACGTTCATCGGCTCGTCGCCGATCCGGCAATACGCCGAGGACTGGACCCTCGACCGCATCGTGCAGTCCACGGTAGAGGCCGTGACGTACGCCGTGAAGCACGGACTCCCGGTCATGTACGTCACCGAGGACACGACGCGCGCCAAGCCCGAGGCCCTCAAGGCGCTGTACGGCGCGGCGATCGACTGCGGGGCGACACGCATCTGCCTGGCCGATACGGTCGGGCATGCAACACCGGACGGCGTCAAGTCACTGGTCAACTTCGTCAAGCAGGAAATCGTCAAGCAACACCGTGTGAAGATTGACTGGCACGGCCACCGCGACCGCGGCCTGGGGCTGATCAACTGTCTCGCGGCGATCGAGGCGGGGGTGGACCGGGTGCACGGCACCGCGCTCGGCGTGGGGGAGCGCGTGGGGAACGCCGAGATGGATCTCCTGATCGTGAACTTGAAGCTCCTGGGCGCGCATCACCACGACATCACGAAGCTACCGGAGTACTGCCGCCTCGTGGCGGACGCGGTGGGCATGCCGATCGCCGTGAACTACCCCGTGATGGGCGAGGACGCGTTCCGCACCGGCACGGGCGTGCACGCGGCGGCCATCATCAAGGCGAAAAAGAAGGGACACGCGTGGCTGGCCGACCGCATCTATAGCTCGGTGCCGGCGCAGGAATTCGGGCTCGAGCAAAAGATCGAGATCTCGCCGGTGTCGGGGCTCTCCAACGTGAAGTACTGGCTCGAGACGCACGGCTACGACCCGGAGGATGAGGCGGCGTGCCGCGCCCTGTTCGAGGCGGCGAAGCGCACCGACCGCGTGCTGTCCGACGACGAGTGTCAGCGGCTGCTCAAGCAGGCCGCATGGCGGTAGCGCCGTTCCGGGAGATCGAGCGGTCCTACTTCGATCTGCGGTGGCACCTCGATCCGGTGGGCGCCACCCAGGCGGGGGTGAAGACATACGACGACCGCTACGGGCGGTTCGGTCCGAGCGCCCTCGCCCCGCACCTCGCCGCGCTCAAGGCCCTGGCCGCCGCCCTCGAAGAGACTACCGGCGACCAGGTGGAAGACGAAATCGACCGCACGGCGCTCTTGAACGAGATCCGGGTGACGCTGCGGCGCTTCGAGCGCGAGCGCCCCCAGGCGAAGAACCCCGGCTTCTGGCTGTCGCACCTGCTCGGCGGGCTGCACTTCCTGCTGGGGCGGCGCGATCGGAGCCCCGAGGAGCGAGCGGTCTCGGTGGCGGGCCGGCTGGAGGACGTGCCGGGGCTGCTCGACGACGCGCGCGCCGCGCTGGTCGAGCCGGTGCGGGTGTTCGTCGAGACGGCGCTGCGCGTCAACGAGGGGGGGCTGTCGCTCGTGCGCGAGGTCGGGGCCGGGCTGGGAGAGCGCGTCGCGGCAGCCGCGGATGCGGCGGCGGCGGCGATGGCCGCGTTCGCGCACGACCTGGAGCGCTGGCTCGAGGGCGCATCCGACCAGTTCGCCCTGGGTGAGGACGACTTCAACTTCCACTTGCATTACGAGCACGCGTTGCGGGACACGGCGCCGGAGCTGTGGCGCTACGGGCTGCATCTCAAGGACGAGCTCGAATCGGACCTGGGGGCCCGGGCGGCGCGACTGGATCGAGGCAAGGGGTGGCAGGACGTCGCCGAGCGGCTGCGCGCCGACCATCCGCCCGCGAGCGCGCTGGTGGACGCGTACGCGGGCGAAATGGCCCGGGCGCGCGACTTCGTGGCCACGCGCGGCCTGGCGCCGATCCCCGACGCTCCGCTCGACGTCGTGCCGACGCCGGCGTTCATGCGCCCCATCATCCCGTTCGCGGCCTACGACAGCCCCGGTGCCTACTCGCGCGACCGCACCGGCTGGTTCTACGTGACTCTTCCCGATCCGACGCTGCCGCCGAGCGCGCAGGAGCGTATCCTGCGCGACCACTGCCGCTACGAGCTCGGCGTCACCGCGCTGCACGAAGGCTATCCCGGCCACCACCTCCACCTGGTGCACGCGCAGCAGCAGCCCTCGGACACCCGCAAGAACGTGTGGACACCGCTCACCGTCGAAGGCTGGGCGCTGTACTGCGAGGACATGATGGGGGAAGAGGGGTTCTACCGCTCCGAGGAGGAGCAGTTCTTTCAGCGCGTGCACCTGCTGTGGCGCGCCGTGCGCATTCTGCTCGACGTCGGACTGCACACGCGCGGCATGACGTTCGAGCAAGCGGTGGAGTACATGACGACGCACCTGCGGGTGGACCGCGCCAATGCGGAAGCGGAGGTGCGGCGCTACTGCGCCGAGGCGGCCTATCCGCTGTGCTACGCGGTGGGCCGCCGCGAGATTCTCGATCTGCGGAACGACTTCCGCGCCGCGCAGGGCAAGGCCTTCACCCTGCGCCGTTTCCACGACGCCTTGCTGCGCTACGGCGGCCTCCCCGTCACGCTGATCCGCTGGGGCCTCGGCCTCAATGAAAAATAGGGACGCCCCCAGTCGGCTCCCGCGGCAGGTCAAGCTGTTCGGTTGGGTCTCCCTGCTCAATGATTTCGCGAGCGAGATGATCTACCCGTTGCTCCCAGCGTTCGTCACGGGCGTGCTGGGCGGCGGGGCGCAGGCGCTGGGCGCGCTCGACGGCGCGGCCGAGTTCGCGGATTTCATCGCCGTGGTGGTCCGGCCCGTCATTGCCGTCACGGGCGCGGCGTGGCAGGTGATCGGACTGCGGGTAGTGGACCGGCTGGGGAAGGGACTCCGCACCCCGCCGCGCGACGCCCTCATCGCCGACGTCACGCCAGCGGAGTTGCGGGGGCGCGCCTTCGGATTGCAGCGCGGTATGGACCACGCGGGAGCGGTGCTGGGGCCGATCCTCGCGTGGTGGCTGCTCGCGTCGGGAAGCGCCAACGTGCGGACGGTGATTGGGGCGAGCATTGCGCCGGGAGTGATCGTTCTTATGCTTCTATCTCCTCCGCATGCCCGACACCTTGATCATCCTTCGTTCCCAGGAGCTGGGCGTCCCGCTGGCGATCGTGCCGCTGTTGTGGGCAGCAGTGCACGTGGTGCGGTCGTCGTCGAGCTTCGTGGGTGGGGCGGCGAGCGACCGGTTGGGTCCCGGGCAGACGATGTGGCTGGGATGGCTCGTGTACGCGCTGCTCGCGGTGGGCATGGCGCGCGCCGCGACGGCGGCTGCGGCGTGGGGCGTGTTTCTTTTGTTCGGCCTCGTCGCGGGACTGACGGAGAGTCCCGAGCGGGCGCTGGTGGCGCGGCTCGCGGGCACGCACCAAGGGAGCGGGTTCGGCTTGTATCACGGCATGTCGGGGTTCGCGGCGCTCGTGGGAGGAGTGACGCTGGGCGGCGTGTTCCAGCGGTACGGCGCGGGGACCGCGTTCCTGGCGAGCGCGGGGGGAGGGTTGGTGCTCGTGGCTGCCTGGCCGCTGTTCGGACGTGCGGCGGGACAGGAGGACCGTTGATCGTGCGTTGACCTCCCTCTCTACCCTTGTCGTCCGCTACCTGCCGAGATGATATGTTACGCAGTGTGAGCCCTTCGCCTCTCCTGACCGCCGCGGACGTCGAGCGTATATCCATTCCGGACAAGCAGGTCGAGCTTGTCCGGGGACAGCTCGTGGTGCGCGAGCCGCCCGGGACCTGGCACGGGGCTGTCGCCGCGAGGCTTACCTGCGCTCTTGGGGACTTCGTCCGTGAGCAGGAGTTGGGTCTGGTGTTCGCTCAGGACACGGGGTTCAAGATCGAGTCCGATCCCGACACGGTGCGCGCGCCTGACGTGGCGTTCGTCGCACGTGATCGGACGGGACCGATTCGGACCCGGGGCTACGCCGAGCTGGCGCCGGATCTGCTCGCCGAGATCCTGTCGCTCGACGAGCGGCCCGCCGAGGTACTCGCCAAGGTGGCCGACTGGCTCAGGGCCGGGACGAAGCTCGTGTGGGTGATCGATCCCGAGCGGTCCGAGGCTCGGGTCTACCGGCGGGACGGGAGCCTCGCCCTGCTGCGGGAGCACGATTCGCTGGATGGCGAGGACGTGCTGCCTGGATTCTCCTGTCCCCTGCGGACCGTTCTGGCTCGCTGACTGCCTTGGGTGTTCAATGAAAACCGACGCCTTGCTCGCCGGTCTCTGTGTGGTCGCGATTTCCGCCGCGCGCGAAATGCACCGTGTTCTTGGTCGACATCAAGGACTACGCGGCGATGAAGGAGGCGGCCACCATCTGCGGCTGCCCCGATAGTGGCCATCGTGGGCGGAGCTGCAGCGGGTGATCTAGTTCGGCCCCTTGAGCCTGCTCCGCGTGGTGACCCAGAGGTCGAAGACACACGGACCCGTGGCACTGCTGCACCCCACGGCGCCCGGGCGGGTGGACTGGAAGTAGAGCGTCGTGCCATCAAACGAGAGCGCCGGACGCGCGTCGATCAGCGTGCTATTGACAACTGGCCCGAGATTCACGGGAGTCGACCACGAATCGGATGTGGTCGCGCGCGTCGCCACCCACAGGTCGAGCGCGCCGAGCGTCCCGGGCCGATCGGAGGCGAAGAATATTTCCAGGCCGTCTCGCCGAATGGCGGGTTGCCGGTCGAGCGAGGAAGAATTGAGCTCGGCTACGGCTACGCCGGGTCCGTAGGTCCCGTCCGGGAGCAGCGTGCTGGCATAGATATCCGCGCCACCGACCCCTATCGGCCCTGAAGCGAAGTACAGACGATCTTCAAAGGGATCCGGCGTCAATTCATCTACGGTGGTGTTGACGCCGCCGCCGAGATTCACCGCGGGCTCCCATGCGAAGTCGTCACGCTTGTCGTGGCGACGAGAGACGTAGAGGTCCTGGCCACCGAACCCTTCCATGCGATCGCTGTGGAAGAACAATCGGTGTCCGTCGCGAGACAGTCTCGGGGCTTGCTCGTTGGCGGCCGTGTTGATGGTGGGGCCCAGTGGCCGCGGTGCCTCCCAGGGATCGCTGACACTCGCTCGCTGCGACACCAGGATGTCGGCGCCGCCGATGTTCCCGGGACAATTACCGCACTGGAAGGACAGGCTGAGCCCATCCTTGGAGACGGACGCCCCCTGGTCGATGAAGCTCGTGTTCACGACGGGGCCGAGGTTCGTGGGCGCGGACCAGTCGGAGAAGCGCGGCGGATCGTCGGCTGCTTGTTCCGAGGCCACCAGGGCGGGCGTGACCGCCCGGGGCGTGCCGATCGAGTCGCCGCGGCAGGCTGCGAGGGCGAGTGCTGGAAACAACACGAGATTGCTGAGAGCGGTCTTCATGAGACCCCCTGGCTAGTGCCCGCTCGGCGTGCGGGTGGACACGTAGAGATCGTTGCCGCCCAGACCTGGCCGGTTGGATGCGAAGATCAACGTGCGTCCATCGAAGGAGAGGCTCGGCGTGACGTCGTCCAACCCCGAATTCAGGGCCGTCCCGGCGTTCACCGGTGGCGACCACGAATCATGGATCGTCTGGCGCGTGGACACCCACAGATCATTCGCGCCAAGGCCGCCGCCGCGGCGCGACCAGAACATCAGCTCTCGGCCGTCAGCGCGGATCGTGACGGCGGCGTCGTTGGCGCTCGGGTCGCTGAGCTCGACGACGAGCTGGGCGGGCCCGAGGGTCTCCCCGTCGCGGGTCACGGACGCCACGTAGATGTCCGCTAGGTTCTGCGCCAGGGCTCCCCGATTGAAGTACAAGTTTGCCGATCCGTCTTCGGCGTTCTGCAAGTACATCGGCGCCTGTTCTGCGGCCGCGGTGTTCACGCCGGGGCCCAGTGGCACCGGGTCTTCCCAGGCGAAATCGTCGTTGGGGTCGGCTCGATGCGACACGAATATGTCGGTCGCGCCACCTCCTCTGCTGCTCGCGAAAAAGAGCAAGTGGCCGTCGCGGGACAGATTGGGTGCGAAATCGGCGCCTGCACTGTTGATCGGCGAGCCCAGGTTCGCGGGGGCCTGCCAGGCGCAGGCGAGGTCGTCCGGATCGGTGCAGGCGCGCTGCGCCACCCAGATGTCGAGCGGCCCGGATCCACCGGGTCGGTTCGACGAGAAGTAGAGGCTGAGACCGTCTCGCGCGAGCGTGGCGTTTTGCTCGTTGGAGGACGAGTTGACGACGGGGCCAAGGTTCACCGGCTCGGACCACTCCGAGTTGGCGAAGGACATGGCCTGGACCTTGACCGCGACGGGATCGGACTCTCCTCGACAGGCTGCGAGCAGGACGAACGGCGCCAGCAAAGCGGCTCTGCAAATCGCTACGGTTGTCATACGGCCTCCTCTCAAGCGTCTGTGCCTTCACACCCCCATCGCCCGATGCACGACGATGACCGATGTGCAGCGCCGGCCCTCACTCGTCGCGGTGATCGTCGTCGAGCCCTTGGCATGTGCCGTCACGAGCCCCGTGGCCGAGACCGTTCCCACCCCCGGATCACTGTGCGCCCACGTGACCTCCCGCCCCAGGAGGACGTGGCCGTCGGCGTCCCAGATTGCCGCCCTCAGCTGCACGGTCGCGCCGACCACGAGGTCCGTGGTCTCGGGCACGATCGTGACGGCCGCGACCGGCTGAGGTGGTGAGGTCGACGCGCACGCGACGAGCAGCAGGGCCGACGTGAGGAGTGAAATCAGGCTGCGGGTGGACGGGGCGGTCATGGAGCCTCCTTGCGCGATAGCTCGGGTTTCACGGCGACCTCACGAGAGCGAAGGGGGACGCGCGCGGACCGAGCGGCCGCAGTCTCACTCCCGGGGTGCCACGGCGCACCCGCGACGCGCTCAGGGGACCCGTCGGCGTCGCGGCCGATTGGCCGGCGACTCGCACCGGCTCAAGGGCGTTGGCCCCCGTGCCATCGCCGACCTGTCCCCAGCCGTTGAAGCCCCAGCAGTGGGCGACGCCCGTCGTCGTCAACCCGCAGCTGTGCCATCTGCCGTAGGCGCTGAGTCCCGCGAAGCTGAGGCCGCCCATGATGGGGACCGCGGTCGAGCTGGCCGTCGTCGTGCCATTGCCCAGCTGGCCGTTGGTGTTCGAGCCCCAGCAATACCCTTCCCCCGTCGTCAGGGCACCGCACGTGTGGAAGAAACCGGCACTCACGCGGCCGAACGTGAGGGTGCCCTCGACAGGCAAGGGCGTGGTGCTACAGGCCAGCACCGCGTCAAAACCCGCGCACGTCTCCGTCGTCGTCGCGCCGAGCTGGCCGTCGCCGTTATTGCCCCAGCAATACGCCGCACCGCTCGACGTCAGGCCGCACGCATGCCAGTAGCCCACGGTGAGCGCGGTGAACGTGAGGCCGCCCGACACGGCAACCGGCGTCTTGCTGCACCACTCCCCGCTGCACACCTCGGGGCCGTTGGGACCGGTGCCGAGTTGGCCGAACGAGTTGTCTCCCCAGCAGTACACGGCTCCGCCGGCGGTGAGGCCGCACGCGAACGAAATCCCGGTGCCGATGCTCACAAACAGGGGCGCGTTGGTCACGGCGACAGGTGTTCGGCTGCTCGCGGTCGAGCCGTCGCCCAGCGTGCCGTAGGTGGCGTCGCCCCAGCAGTAGGCGGCCGCGCTCGTCGTCAACGCGCAGCTCTGCACCCACCCCGCGCTCAGCGACGAAAACACGTGGCCGCCGGCGACCGCGAGCGGCGTGGTGCTGCAGGGCGCTTCCTCCTCACCGCACACTTGTGGCCCAGGTGTGCCGGCGCCGAGCTCGCCGTAGTAGTCCGCTCCCCAGCAGTAGGCGGCTCCGCTCGCCGTGAGGCCGCAGTTGTGGACCCCGCCCACGCTGAGGGAGACGAGGTTGGCGCGGTCGGAGGAGACCGCTACGGGCGCGAAGCCGTTCGCCTTCGCCCCATTCCCGGCTTGGCCGTAGGTGCTGCTGCCCCAGCAGTACGCGCCGCCCGCCGCGAGGCCGCAGGAGTGAAACGCCCCGGCCTGAACCGTCGAGAAGCTCACGACCTCCACGTCGACCGTGGCCGTACCGCTCCTGGTTTCCGCGGTGGCCGTGATCGTCGCGGATCCGGGAGCCACGCCGGCGACCACGCCCGACGCGTCAACGGTCGCGGCCGCCGACAGGTCGCTCGTCCACGTAACGGTGGGCCCGACCCGCCGGCTCCCGCTCGCGTCGATCAGTATGGCGCGGAGCTGCGTGGTGGCACCCGCAACGATGGACCGCGTGGACGGTGACACGGTGACCGACGCGATCGCGCCACCTCCGCGCACCGCCTCCCAGCTGCCGTTGCCCGACGGGCAGGAGACGGCCCCGTTGATCATGCGATCGGGCGGCGTGCCCGCGACCTCGGCGGAGTACGAGCAGGCGCCGACCGTCAGATTGATGTGCACGCCACCGGCGGAATACACGGTGCCTCCGCTGATCGGCCCAGACGCCGAGTTGTCAATGGAGCCTGCCTGCCGATCGCACGTCCCGATTTGATCGTTCGTGCCCGCAATGCCGGCCCCGCTCTCCGTGAAGACGTAGGAGCCGGTGTCGATACAGGCGAAAGGCTGCCCGACCCGTTCGACGTAGTTCCACACGCCGCCGAGGTCGACGCGCTGCAGGCAGGTGACCTGAAAGGTGATTCGCATCGTTTGCCCGGCGGTGACGAACACGGTTCGCGGATTCGCCCCCACGATGGGGCAGTTCCCTGCCGCGCCGTCGAGCAGCAGCGAGTGACTGCCGGGGCTCAGCTCGGAGAATGTGACCGTGCCATTGGCGGCGATCGGCGCCACCGCGCCGGTCAGACGCGTACTGTCGCCCAGGTCGAGCGTGACGGTGTAGCCATCGGCGTCCAGGTCCGCGCCGCTGGTGGAAGCCGCGACCTGAACACCCCCGGTGGTGGGGGCGACGGGTTCGGACCCTTTGCAGGCGAGAGCGATGAGAGCGAGCGCCACGCACCATGTGGCGGGGCGGCGGTATGACGTGGCGTGAATCGCGTTCACGATGCCCTCCAGTCCAAGAGCTCCCGCCTTGGGCACCGGTGGACATAAGAAAACCGGCCAAGCGGGTCCTTCCGCCCAGTCGGTTTCGCGATTCGCTCCCCTCGAGGCATTGGCGAGCCCGCACGACAGCGCGCCTCGGGGTTCACAGCATCTGAGTCGGTTTCAATCTGCACCTGGGGCGGAGTCTGTCAAGCATGCGCCCCGCCGCGTGCCTACCGCACCGACGCCAGCAGATAGATCGCCGCTCCCAAGATGAGCGGCGCCGAGTACACGCCCGGCATCGCCTTCCTCATATAGACGGACCCGACCAGGTGCAACAGCCCATTCCCCGCCATGATCAGCCCGAACCCGTAGGCGATCGGCCGCATCCACGGCGCACCGCGGAATGCGAATGGGGCAAGGATCGCGAGCGCAACCACGGCCAGGACCAGCCCCGTCAGCCAGACGCGGAACGTGAATGTGGGCAGCGGAAGGAACGGAAACCGCGCCCGGATCGCCCGCACCGCCGGATTGTAGACAGACAGGAAATCGCTCAGCGCCTCGTCCGCCACGTGAATGCCGAGTGCGATGCACAGGGCAACCCAGGCGACGCCGAAGCGTGGCGCGCCGTGCGCTAACAGCACCGTATGCCGTTCCCCTTCGCTTCGAAGAACTGCGCGACGTACTCCCGCTCGCTCAATCGGGGCTCGTGCCCCGCCGCCCGACAATGCTCGAGATACGCCCCGTAGTCCGGCGCCCCAATGATGCGCCGCACCACGCGGGCAATCCGGGTGAGGACGGGCGGGGCCGTTTCCCCTTTCCCGTTTCCCCTTTCCCGTTCAGTCCCCCGTCGCATATCCTGTCTCCACATACGGCGCCTCGTGCACGATTGCCGTCTTGCGACGCGATAAGACCAGCCACCATTCCCGGAGCGACGCGACGATCAAGATCGTTACGACCGTCATGAACAGCAGCGCCACGAACGTATTCAGCCGGTCATTGAAGATCAGGCGCGCCGCAGCGGGGTTGGTCGACCCCACGAGCGACGCCCCGTGCGCCAGGAAGCCGAGCCGTGGATCGGCCGAAAACACCTTCTGCCACCCGGCGGTCATCGTGACGGTCACGAGCCAGACGAGCGGCGCGGCCGTCACCCACGCGAATCGGGCTCGGCCCATCTTGATGAGAATCGTCGTGCCGAGGCACAGCGCCACGGCCGCGAGCAGCTGGTTCGAGATCCCGAACAAGGGCCACAACGAATTGATCCCGCCCAAGGGATCCACCACGCCCTGGTACAGGAAATACCCCCACCCCGCCACGACCGCCGCGCTCGACGCGATCACGCTCGGATACCACGACGTCTCGGCGAACCGTGGCCAGACGTGGCCCACGATCTCCTGCAGCATGAACCGCCCCACCCGCGTCCCCGTGTCGATGGTCGTGAGGATGAACAGCGCCTCGAACATGATGGCGAAATGGTACCACAGGGCGTCGAGCGTCCGGCTACCAGCCCCGAGCGCGCTCGTCGCGCCCGCGAAAATCTGCGCCATGCCGACCGCCAGGGACGGCGCGCCGCCGGTGCGCGCGATCAGCGTGTGCTCGCCCATTTGCGCGGCGAGCGCCTGCATGGTCTCCGGGGTGACGACGAACCCCGCCTGGTTGAGCACCGCCGACGCCTGCGCCAGGGCGGCAGGCGTGGTGTTCATCGCGAAATAGACGCCGGGGTCGAGCGTGCAAGCCGCGATCATCGCCATCACACCCACGAACGACTCCATCAGCATGCCGCCGTAGCCGATCATGCGGGCGTCGCCTTCGCGCTGAATCATCTTGGGCGTGGTGCCGGAAGCCACGAGCGAGTGAAAGCCCGAGATCGCGCCGCAGGCGATGGTGATGAACGCGAACGGAAACAGCTTGCCGGCGAACACCGGCCCCTCGCCCAGGCTGGCGAACGACGTCAGCGCCGGCATGCGGAGCGGGGGGAGGATGACGAGGATCGCGAGGCCGAGCACCAGGACGGTCGAGATCTTGAGGAACGTGGAGAGATAGTCTCGCGGGCAGAGCAGCATCCACACCGGCAGCACCGAGGCGATGAACCCGTAGGCGATCATCATCCAGCCGATGCCGATGCTAGAGTAGCGGAACCACGTCGCCACGGCCGGCTGGCTCGCGACCCAGCCGCCCGCGACCAGGGCGCCGACGAGCAGCGCCGCGCCCACCGCCGACGCCTCGCCGACGCGACCGGGGCGCCACACCTTCATCCACCACCCCATGAGCAGGGCGATCGGGATCGTGCACGCGATCGTGAACAGCCCCCAGGGTGAATCACGCAGCGCGTTCACCACGATCAGCGCCAGCACCGCGAGCAGGATGATCATGATGAAGAGGACGGCCAGCATCCCCGTCACGCCGGCCGTCTTGTTGATCTCTTCCTTCGCCATCTGACCCAGGGACTTGCCGTCCCGCCGCAGCGAGCAGACGAGGATGGTGAAGTCCTGCACGGCGCCGCCCAGCACCACGCCGATCACGAGCCACAGCGTCCCGGGCAGGAAGCCGAACTGCGCCGCCAGCACCGGCCCCACGAGCGGGCCAGCGCCCGCGATGGCGGCGAAATGGTGTCCGTACAGCACCCACTTGTTGGTGGGGACGAAATCGCGCCCGTTGTTGAACCGCTCGGCCGGCGTGGCCCGCCGGTCGTCGAGGCCGAACACGCGGTTGGCAAGGAACCTGCTGTAGAAGCGGTACCCCACGGCATAGGTACAGACGGCGGCGGTGAGGAGCCAGGCGGCATTGACGGTCTCTCCCCGCGAGAGCGCGAGCACGCCGAAGGCGGCGGCACCGAGGGCCGAAATCCCGCCCCACAAAAGCATGGAGCCGAGCCGTCTCATAGCCCCTAAGTTACGCCGTGCCTTGCCGATGTTCAATTTCGAACATAGGTTCGAAATCTTGGCACCCACTTCCTCGTGGATCACGGCCCCGCGCGGCGTGACGCAGGTCGGAGCGCCCGCGACCGAGACCCGTCCCGATCCGCAACGCCTGGCGGAGACTGTGCACGGCCGGGTCGCCCTGGTCACGGGCGGCGCAACCGGTCTCGGCCGGGCCGCGGCGCTCGAATTCGCCCAGCACGGTACGGCAGTCGCGATCAACTACGTCGATCTCCCCGACCGCGACGTCGCGGCGCAGGCGCTGCTCACCGAGACCGCCATCCGCGCCCTCGGCGTGCCGGTGTATTGCGCGCGCTGCGACGTGCGCGACCGCGACGCCGTGGAGAAGTTCGTCACCACGGTGCGGGAGCGCCTGGGCGGGATCCACTACCTGGTCAACAACGCGGGCGTGACGCACGACGGTGCGCTGTGGCGGCTCACGCCCGAGGCGTGGCAGGAAGTGATGGATACCAACGTCACCGGCGCCTTCAACTGTATTCAGGCGGTGGCCGGCCCGATGCGCGCCCAGCGCTACGGCAAGATCGTGAACATCGCCAGCCATCAAGCGTTTCGGCCGGGCTTCGGCATCGCGAACTACGCGGCCAGCAAGGCCGCCCTGATCGGACTGACCCGATCGGCCGCGGTGGATCTCGGTCCCTCCAACGTCAACGTCAACGCCGTCGCCCCCGGATTCGTCAAGACGGAGCTGCTGTCCACGCTGCCGCGCGAGGTGCTCGAGCGCGCCGAGCGCGAGTCCGTTCTGGGGCGGGTGGCGGAGCCGGAGGATGTGGCGCGGGTAATCGTGTTCCTGTGCAGCGAGGCGGCGCGCCACATCACGGGACAGGTGATCGTGGTGGACGGTGGCCTGACGCTCGCTTCTTGAAAATCCGCGGCGCGCACACGATATTGCGCGCCGTGACTAATCCTTTGCAAATCAAAAGCTTAGTGCGTGCTGTGTGGTACGTGATATGCTTCGCTGCGCTCGCGGCGTGCCCACACAGGTCCGAGACACTCACTCCCGAGCCCACGGCGCCGCTTCCCACCGCGGGGATCGCCGCCCAACCGGTCGCCGTGTTGCCGCTCACGCTGATCGCAGCGGAGGACTCGCTGCACTGGGAGGCCGTCCTGGGCGAGCGCCGGGCGGCGCTCGCGAAGAGCGACAGCATCATCGGCACGCTGCTCAAAGCGCGGGCCCCGGAGGTGACCTGGATGCTGCCGGACGAGCTGCGGCGCGCGGCGCGCCGGGCGCCGGGAATCGCCCCGGCTCCCGATCAGATGGGCTCGGCCATCCTGTTCCACGCGACCAAGCAGCAGCCGGAAATGGTGCCCGACCCGCTGCGCGGCGAGCTGCGGACGCTGGCCGCGCTGGTCGGCGGCGGGCGATACGCCCTCGTGCCCGCGGGGCTGGCGTATCGGCGGGCGACGGCGCTAGGCGGCGGTCCGCGACGTGTAGGGGCGCAGCATGCTGCGCCCCTACCGCACGCCGTGGCCACCGCCGAGTTGACGATCGTGCTGGTCGACGTCCGGACCGGGCGAGTCGGTTTCCGCACCGTGGCGCGGGGGGAGGGTGACGACCCATGGACCGCGCTCACACGCGCGGTAAAGACTCTCACGCCGGGGCTGCCGTGACGCGTGAGGCGACCCTCATCGCCGGCGACGGCATCGGGCCCGAGATCACCCAGGTGACCTTGCAGGTGCTCGACGCCCTCGGGGTTGGGTTCGACTGGGACGAGCAATACGGCGGGATGAGCGCGGTAGAGCAGGGGGGAACACCGCTCCCCGACGCCACGGTGGACTCGATCCGGCGCACCGGCCTGGCGCTGAAGGGGCCGCTGACGACACCCGTGGGCGACGGTTACCGGTCGGTGAACGTGGCGCTGCGTCAGGAGTTCGAGCTGTACGCCAACGTCCGCCCGGTGAAGTCGATCGTGCCCGGCGGCCGCTACACCGACATCGACCTCGTCATCATCCGCGAGAACACGGAGGGGATGTACGTCGGGTTCGACCGCACCTTCAAGGTGGGGAACGACCCCAAGGCGCTCGCCCAGGCCACGTCGGTGATGACGCGCGACGGCTGCCGGCGCATCGTGCGCTACGCGTTCGAGTACGCCCGGCGGCACGACCGCCGCAAGGTGACAGTGGTGCACAAGGCGAATATCCTCAAGGCGACCTCGGGGCTGTTCCTCGAGACCGCGAAGATGATCGCCACGGAATACGAAGGGCAGATCGCGTCGGACGAGAAGATCGTGGACAACGCGGCGATGCAGCTGGTGATCAACCCGGCGCAGTTCGATGTGATCGTCACCACGAACCTGTTCGGGGACATCCTCTCCGATGAGGCCTCGGGGCTGATCGGCGGGCTCGGGCTCGCACCGGGGGCGAACATCGGCGAGCATGCGGCGATCTTCGAGGCGGTGCACGGCTCGGCGCCGGACATCGCGGGGCAGGGAATCGCGAACCCTTCGGCCCAGCTGCTCGCCGCCGCGATGATGCTCGATCACGTCGGCGAGCTCGCGGCCGCCGGTCGGCTGCGCCGGGCGCTCGAAACGGCGATCGTGAAGGACAACGTCCGCACCAAGGATTTGGGAGGGAGTGCTTCGACCACCGAGTTCGCCCGGGCTGTGGCCCGCCGGCTCTAGCCACCCGTGCGCGCGCTGCGGCGAGCAGACCGCGGGGATCGCACCGGGAGACCTCTGCGCGGCGTGTACGAGAGAGGTCACGAGACGAGCGTCGCGGATAGGGCGTCTCGTGGCCATCGTGACCACGCTGCTCGTGGCGGGGTATCTGATGCTCACGCTCCGGTCGATGCCGCTGGCGTCGCAGACCACGGCCCGCACCGTAGGTGCGGTGACAGCGGTCGCCTGGTACCTGCTGACTTTTCGAATCGTGCAGAGGATCACCTTCGAATGGCTGAAATCACGGCGTCCCTAGTCCTGGCGATCACGGTGGGTGTCATGCCGCTCGCCGGGCAGACGTCCCTTTCCATTTATAGTGACGGGCGCGTCGTCGTGCGCCGCACGCTGCCGCAGTCCCTTCAGAAGGGGCGGAACACCCTCACACTCAAGGTGGAAGGACTCGACGGTGCGACGCTGTTTTCGCCCGACACCGCAGTAGCGGTTGTGTCCGCGGTGGTGCACCCCCCGACCGATCACAACGCCGCCCTCGCGGCGGCGGCGGGGCAGACCCTCTCCTTCGTGCAGCCGCGCGTTGGAGGCGGAGCGGACACGGTGCGGGCCACCGTCGTGCGGAGCAGTCCGCCGCAATACCGGTTGCAGGATGGCCGCTACCTCCTGTCGCCACCGGGTCAGCCGCTCTTCCCGGCGGAGCTCGTGCGCACCGCGGCCGAAGCGACGATCGCGCTCGAAGCGACGCAGACCCGGCCGCGAACGGAGCTGGCCTTCGTCGCCGACGGTGCGGCACGCTGGGAGGCGGCGTACCAGGTCGTGCTGCTGGGTACCAGGTGTCAAGTGTCAGGGGCGGCGACGATCGCGTCAGAGGCGCTCCGCGCCGACACGGCCGAGGTGCAGCTCGTGGCCGGGTCGATCAATCGTGCGCGGCCAGCACAGCGCGCGCAGGCGCAGTTCATGCTGCGTGGCGCCATGAAGGTTGCTGCGGAGGAGGCGCCGGCGGCCGCGAGCGAGGAAGCGGTCGGCGAGACCCACGTCTACCAATTGCCGTCGCGGCTCTCGCTCGAGCCCGGCACGCCGGTGACGACGGCCCTGTTCCCCCGCTCGGGCGCCGCGTACACACAGGAGCTCATCGTTCCGGGCGCGCTGCCGTGGCGCGGGTTCCCCGGCCAGGCGCCGGGTGAAGAGAATCGCGTGCCGGTGCAGGTGTGGTACGCGCTCAAACGCGCCCGCGGCACGCCGTTCGGCGAGCGGCCGCTGCCCGGAGGGACGGTCCAGCTGTACCAGGCCGACTCCGCCGGCCGGCTCCAGCTCGTGGGGGAAGCGCGGAGCGATCACACGGCGCCCGGGCGCGACCTGCGGGTCCAGTCGGGTGATGCCTTCGACATCACGGCCGAGCGGGTGCAGACGGACTACACTCAAGAGCAGCTGGCGCCTCCCAAGCGGGGGATGGCGCCGCGCCAGCGGATTACCGCATCCTACAAGGTGACGATCTCGAACGCGAAGCCCGTGGCGGTGACGGTCGACGTGCGCGAGGCGCGCTTCGGCGCGTGGCGCGTGACCGAGAGCAGTGTGGGGCCCGAGAAACTGTCCGCCACGGAGGTCCGGTTCCGGATCCCGGTTCCCGCCAACGGGGACGGGACGCTCACCTACACCGTCCAGGCCGACTCGTGACTGTCCAGCTGCTGCACTTCTCGGACCTCCACTTCGGCGGCCTCGCCGATCTCGACCAGATCGAGGGGCTCGAGCAGATGCTTCCCGACCTGCGGCCCGACGCGGTGGTGGTCACGGGCGACCTGTCGCAGCGGGCGCGCCATGGGGAGTTCCAGCGGGCGCGGGCGCTCGTGCAGGCCGCGGCCCGGACGGCGCCCGTCCTCGTGATCCCCGGCAACCACGACGTGGCGTGGTGGGAGCGACCGCTGATCCCGTTCGCGAAGCAGCCGCTGTACGCGAAATACGCGCGCTACTTCGGCGCGGACCTGGCGCCCACGCTGACGCTGCCGGGGGCGATCATCGCGAGCGCTCTCACGTCGCACGGCGCGGCGTGGGGCTCGCTGACCCTCCGGCTGCGCGACCTCGCGGTGAAGGGGCACCTTCCGAAGAGGGAGATCGCACGCGTGCGCGGGTTGTTCGAAGCCGCGCCGCGCGAGCAGGCGCGGGTGCTGGTGGTGCACCACAACGTGCTGCGCGGCGACATCTCGCGGCGCATGGGCCTCGCCCGCTGGCGCCAGGCGCAGCGTCGCATCGTGGCGTCGGGCGCCGAGGTCGTGCTGTGCGGCCACGACCACGAGGAGGGAGCGGAGCTGCTCGGAGGTCGCGTGGTGGTCTCGACCGCGGGGACGCTGTGTCGGCGCACGCGCGGCGGGCGCCCGTCGAGCTTCAATTTCGTGACCATCGAGCCGACGGCGGTTCACATCACGTACTTCCGGTGGGACGTCGAGTCCCGTCGCTTCCGGGCGTCGGACACGATCGCGTTTGCGCGGCCGGGGCGGGAGGCACCGGCGCAGCAGGCGCAGGCGGCCAGTTAAGTTGAACACCGTTCATCGAGGTTCACATGGGAAAGTTTCAGGGCGTCGACTTCTACGATGTCGACAGCTTGCTCTCCGAGGAGGAGCGCGCCGTGCGCGACACCGTGCGCGCGTGGGTGGACGACAAGCTCATCCCCGTCATCGGCGAGCACTACATCGAGGGACGCTTCCCGAAGCCGCTCGTTCCACAGATGGCCGAGCTCGGCCTATTCGGCGCCAACCTGCCGGAGGAGTACGGCTGCGCCGGGCTGAACAACGTCGCCTACGGGCTGATCATGCAGGAGCTGGAGCGCGGCGATTCGGGCGTGCGCTCGTTTGCCTCGGTCCAGGGCGCACTCGCCATGTATCCCATCTACGCCTTCGGCTCGGACGAGCAGAAGCGGCGCTGGCTTCCCAAGATGGCGTCGGGCGAGGTGATCGGCTGCTTCGGGCTCACGGAGCCCGACTACGGATCGAATCCCGCCGGCATGATCACGGTCGCGAGGGAGACGAAGGACGGGTGGGTGCTGAACGGGGCCAAGATGTGGATCACCAACGGCTCGACCGCGCAGCTGGCGATCGTCTGGGCGAAGACCGGGAAGGTCGACGACGTGAGCTCGATCCGCGGCTTCATCGTGCCGACGAACACCAAGGGCTTCTCGGCTAAGGACCAGAAGGGCAAGCTCAGCCTGCGCGCGAGCGACACGAGCGAGCTGGTGCTGCAGGACGTGTGCGTCCCGAAGGACGCACTGCTGCCCCAGTCGGGCGGGCTCAAGTCCCCCCTCCTGTGCCTCACCCAAGCGCGCTACGGCATCGCGTGGGGGGCGGTAGGCGCCGCGATGGCGTGCTACGACGAGGCGGTGAGCTACGCCAAGACCCGGGTGATGTTCGGGAAACCGCTCGGCGGTTTCCAGCTGCAGCAGGCGCGGCTCGCCGAGATGCTCACCGAGATCACCAAGGCGCAGCTCCTGTGCCTGCAGCTCGGACGGCTCAAGGACCAGGGGAAGGCCACGCCGCAACAGGTGTCGCTCGCCAAGCGGAACAACGTGAGTATCGCGACCGACGTGGCCCGCGAGACGCGCCGCCTGCTCGGCGCGAACGGCATTCTGGCGGAGTATCAGGCGATGCGCCACCTCGCGAACCTCGAGTCGGTGTACACGTACGAGGGAACGCACGACATCCACACGCTCATCTTGGGGCAGGAAATCACGGGGCTGAGTGCGTTCAACTGAGTGCGGAATGCGGAGTGCGGAATGCGGAATGGCAATGAAAGGTCGTTCGCTTCCCGAAGCTTTCCCTGACATTCCGCATTCCGCATTCCGAACTCCGCATTGGCTCGCCGGCGCGCTGCTACTCGCCCTGCTCCCCCCGCCCGCCGGCGCGCAACAGCCCGACTCTATTCCCACCGACACCCTCGCTCCCGTCGTCGTCACCGGCGTCCGCCTCCCCACCGTGCGCGAGCTGGCGCGCGGGCTCGCCGGGCGGACCGCCTCGCTCGACGCCCAGGATCTGGACGCACGCGGCGTGCGCTCGCTCGCCGACGCCCTGGAGCAGCTGCCGGGCGTGACGACGTCGGACGAGCTCGGCGCCACCGCGCAGATGGACGTCTCGCTCCGCGGGTTTCAGGTCTCGCCCGTGATCGGGGTGCCACAGGGAGTGACGGTGTACGTGGACGGCGTGCGCGCCAACGAGCCCGACGCGCACGAGGTGAACTTCGACCTGTTGCCGCTCGAGGACGTGGAGCGGGTGGAGGTGGTGTACGGCCCCTCGGTGCTGCTCGGGCGCAACGCGCTCGGCGCGGCGGTGAACCTGGTCACGCGCCGGGGAGCGAGCCCGGCGGCGCGTGAGCTGGAGGCGTCGGCGGGGAGCTGGGGGCGCTACGAGCTGAAGGCGCGCGCCGGAGCCCGTCACGGCGCCTGGGACTACTATGTGGGCGCGCGCTACGAGCGGGAGGGCGGCTGGCGCGAGGACACGCGCAGCCGGATCGGCACGCTGTTCGCGAAGCTCGGCCTCCTGAACGGCACCTGGGACGCCACGCTCAGCTACACGGGTGCGGACAACAAGATCTTCCAGGCGGGCAGCCTTCCCGAGAGTGTGGCGGCCGCGAACCCGCGCCGCAACTTCACCGGCGGCGATTATTTCGCTCCGCGGGCGCACCTCGTCATTCTCAACGCGCAGCGCCTCATCGGCCGCACCCAGCTCGCGATCAACGCCTTCGGACGCTCGCTCTCGAGCGAGCAGTTCAACGCGAACTTCGTCGGGGAAGACTCGCACCAGCGCAACGCGACGCGTATCGGCGGCGGAGCGGTGCAGCTCTCGGGGAAGCTGCCGCTCGGGCGCCGCGAGCTGCGCTGGCTCGCCGGGGCGGACGCGGACTACGAGCACGTGGCCGTCCGCATCTTCGCCGTGCCAGCCGGGGGGGGAGCCTCCCCCGATTCGCTCACGGAGTCGGTGCGCACCAATCAGGTGAACGCCGGGGCGTTCGCCGGGGCGAACCTGGAGGTCGTGCCGCGGCTCACCGCGACGGCCGCGGCGCGCTACGACTGGATCCGCGTGCCGTTCGAAGACTTGATCGACTCGACGCAGAGCGGCCTGCACGTCTTCCGGCGGCTCTCCCCGCGCGGCGGGCTCACCTGGAGCGGGGGACGGGGGCACGAGGGGTTCGCTTCCGTGAGCCGCGGGTTCCGCGCGCCCGCCATCGTGGAGCTGGCGTGCGCCGACCCCCAGGCCGCGTGTCCGCTGCCGTTCGCCCTGGGACCTGATCCCGCCCTCAAGCCCGTCGTGGCTACGACGTATGAGCTGGGGTGGCGCGTTCGCGCTTCGGGCGGACGTGTCGATGCCAGCGCCGACGTGTACCGCACCGACGTGCGCGACGACATTTTCTTCATCGCCTCGACCGTCACCGGCGGCTACTTCCAGAACATCGGCGCCACGCGCCGCCGCGGCGTGGAGCTCGCGCTCCTGTGGCTCGGCCCGGCTGGTGCTCGCGCCTACGCCAACTACGGCTACACGCGCGCCACGTTCGAGACGACCGCCACCCTCGCCACCACCCGCGACACGGCCGGTGAGACGGTGACGCCGGGAGACGAGCTCCCGATGGTGCCGGACCATCGCGTGAATGCCGGGCTCGCGGTGCCGATGCTTCGTCCGCGTGGGACCGAGACTGGTGTGGCGCTCATGGCCGCCCTGGACGCCCGCTACGTCGGGCGGCAGTGGCTGCGGGGCGACGAGGCGAACGTCACGCGCCGATTGTCCGACTATGCCGTCGCCGATCTGTCGCTCACGCTCACCTGGCGGGATTTGGAGCTGCGCGGTGCGGTGCGGAACATGTTCGACCGGCGCGTCTGCAACTTCGGCACCTTCGCAGAGAATCCCACGGCGCCAGGCACGCCGGTCCAGCGTTGGCTCACGCCGGGCTTGCCGCGCCACGTGCAGGTGAGCGTGAATGCAGACTTTTAGAAGCGGATTTCTACCGAGCCACGAAGGATGTGGTGACGCCTAGCCACAAGTAGTTGCCAGATGACCGAGGGCAGGTTTGTTTCCTGACACCCGATACCTGAAACGTTTCGCATGAAGATTGCCGTCTGCATCAAACGCGTCCCCGATTCGGAGACGCGGGTGAAGATCGCCGCCGACGGCAAGTCGCTCGACGAAGCGGGCGTCAAGTTCATCCTCAATCCCTACGATGAGTTCGCCGTCGAAGCGGCGTTGCGCCTCAAGGAGAAAGCCGGGAGCGGCGACGTCGTCGTAATCTCGCTCGGTCCCGCGGCGGCACAGGAAACGATCCGCACCGCGCTCGCGATGGGAGCCGATCGCGGCGTCTTGCTCCAGACCCAAGGTTTCCACCCGGATGGCCTCGAAACCGCGAAGGCCCTCGCTGCGGAGCTCAAGGGTGCTGGGTTCGACCTGATCCTGCTCGGCAAGATGGCGATCGACGACTACAACCATCAGGTCGGTCCGATGATGGCCGAGCTGCTCGACCTGCCGTGCGTGACGACCGTGGCCCAGCTCGAGATCGCCGGTGATAAGGGGACGGCGGAGCGAGAGATCGAAGGCGGCGTCGAGGTCGTGGAGTTCCCGCTGCCGGCGTTGCTCACCACCGACAAGGGATTGAACGAGCCGCGCTATCCCGCTCTCAAAGGGATCATGGCGGCGAAAAAGAAGCCGCTCGAGGTCAAACCCACCGCGCCCGGGCCCGGTGCGCTCGAGATTCTCTCTCTCACCCTGCCTCCCGAGCGACAGGCGGGCAAGATCGTCGGCCAGGGCTCCGCGGCGGTTCCCGAGCTGGTGCGTCTGCTGCGCGAGGAGGCGAAGGTCCTGTGAGCGACGTCCTCGCGGTGCTCGAGCAGCGGGACGGTGCCGTCCGCAAGGTCTCCCATGAGGTGGTGACCGGCGCCCGGCGTTTGGCGGATGCGCTGGGTGGGGGCGCCCGCGTGGACGCCCTCGTGCTTGCGGCCGGCCCGGTGCGGGGTGCGGACCAGCTGGGCGGGTTCGGCGCGGATCGCGTGGTCACGCTGACCCATCCCGCGTTCTCGAGCTACGCCCCGGAGGGGTACACCCGCGCGATCGCCGACCGAGTGAACACCGGCGGCTACGGAGCCGTCGTGTTCGCGGCGAGCGCCACGGGGAAAGATCTCGCTCCCCGTGTCGCCGCCCGGCTGGGGCGGCCGCTCCTACAGGACATCACCGACGTGAGTGTCGCAGGCGGCGCCGTGATAGCGATTCGGCCGATATACGCCGGCAAGGCGCTCCTGAAGGTCAGGGTGGCCGGCAGCCCCGCCGTGCTGTCGCTCCGGCCCAACGTGTTCACTCCCGTGCAGCGTCCCCGGGCCGGCACTCAAGAAAGCGCGGCGGTGGACGGCTCCCCGGGTCGCGTGGTCGTCAAGCAGATCAAGCCGGCGCCGGCAGGCACGCTCGACGTGGCCGAGGCACCGATCATCGTGTCCGGCGGCCGCGGGCTCAAGGAGCCGGCCAACTTCAAGGTATTGGAGGAGCTGGCCGCGGCATTCGCGGGGCGCGCGGCCGTGGGTGCGTCGCGCGCGGTAGTGGACGCCGGGTGGCGCCCCCACGCGGACCAGGTGGGACAGACCGGCAAGACGGTGAGCCCGACGCTGTATGTCGCGGTCGGCATCTCGGGTGCGATTCAGCACCTCGCGGGAATGCGCACGTCCAAGGTCATTGTGGCCATCAACAAGGACAAGGACGCGCCGATCTTCAAGGTGGCGGATTACGGCATCGTCGGTGATCTCTTTGAAGTCGTTCCCAAGCTCACCGAAGAGATCAAGAAGCTCCATGGCTGAGGGAGCGGGGAGCGGGGAGCGGTTCCTGCCGGCTCGGTACCAGCCTCCCTTGCCCCTGGACCGGCTCATCCTGAAGGAGGGCGCCGAGGGCGCCGGCGACCGCATGGAGCTCGACGTCCTGATCGTCGGCGCCGGGCCGGCGGGCCTTGCCTGCGCGATCGAGCTGGCGCACCTCGCGCAGCGCGAGGGCACGGAATTGAACATCGGCGTGCTCGAGAAGGCCGAGGCGCTGGGCGAGCACTCCCTCTCGGGTGCGGTCGTGAACCCCCGCGCCTTCCGCGAGCTCTTCCCCGACTTGAAAGACGCCGACTTCCCGTTCCGCGGGGCCGTCACTAAGGAACGCGTTGCCCTGCTCAGCTCCCACCACGCGTTCACGCTGCCCACGCCGCCCACGATGCACAATGTCGGGAATTACGTGGCGTCATTGTGCGAGATGGTGCGCTGGCTGGGCGAGCGGGCCGCGGGGCTGGGCGTGAACGTCTTCACGGGCTTCCCGGCCGCGAGCCTGCTGGTGGACGGGGAGCGGGTGGCGGGCGTCCGCACGGCGGTGACCGGCCTGGACCGCGCGGGGCGGCCGCTCCCGAATTACATGGCCCCGAACGACCTCATCGCTAAGGTGACGGCGCTGGCGGAGGGGACGAGGGGGAGCCTGTCGCAGGCGTGGCTCCAGTGGCAGGGCGTGACGTCCGAGAATCCACAGATCTTCGCGCTCGGCGTAAAAGAGATCTGGGAAACGAGACGGCCGCTCGACACCATCGTCCACACGCTCGGCTGGCCCGTCCCGACGGATGCCTTCGGCGGCAGTTTCATGTATCCGCTCGAGTCGAACCTCGTGGCGCTCGGGCTGGTGGTGGGGCTCGATTACCGAGATGCCGCGCTCGACGTCCACGAGCTGCTCCAGCGGATGAAGCTGCACCCGTTGTTCCGGCAGTACCTGGAGGGCGGCGAGATGGTCGAGTGGGGTGCGAAGACGATCCCCGAAGGCGGTTACTACGCGGTCCCGGCGCGCCGCTCGGGCGACGGTGTCGTAGTGCTGGGTGACTCGGCCGGTTTTGTGGACGTGCCGTCCCTCAAGGGAATCCATTACGCCATGCAGTCGGGGATGCTCGCTGCGCGCGCCATCTTTGCGGGGCTCAAGGCGGGCGACGCGTCCGCCGCACGGCTCGCCGAGTACGACCGGCTGGTGAAGGCGTCTTTCATCATGCGGGACCTGTATCGCACCCGCAACATGCGGCTCGCGTTCAAGGACGGATTCTATGCGGGTGGGGTGAAGGCGGCGCTGATGACGGTCACCGGGGGACGGTTCCCGGGTGGGAAGATTGCGATGGAGAGTGATGCCGAAACCCCTCGCCGGCTCACCCCGGGCTTGCGCCCGGGGTCAGTAACCCCTGATGGCAACCTGACCTTCTCCAAGGTCGATGGGGTCTTCAAGTCCGGCAATGCGACCCGCGACACGATTCCCATCCACTTGGTGGTCGGGAAAGATGTGCCGGCGGCGGTCGCCGACTTCTACGCCCGGATGTGCCCGGCCGGAGTCTACGAAGTGACGCAGGGCGCCCTGCGGGTGAATGCCCCGAACTGTGTCGACTGCAAGGCCACGGACGTGCTGGGCCCAAGGTGGACCCCGCGGGAGGGAGGGAGCGGGCCGAAGTACAAACGGATGTAGGACCGGGTATCGCGCCCTTGGTTGGCATCGCCGCATCAGCCGCGACTCGCGGGCCACAGTTCGCAGTACGGTCATGCGACCACGCTTTTTGGTCACGTGGCATCGTCAATCCCACCAATGGGATAGCCAGCAAGGTCCCGGCGCCTCGATGGCACTGGGAATGCAGAGCACAGGGCAGGTTCTCTCATGACCAACGACTCCAGGCAGGACAACACCACGCGGGTTGGACGACCCCGTCGGCGCGGTTGGGACCGGCGGATCGATCAGGGCCGCCGCATGGTCCGCGATCGCCGGCGCGAGCACATGGAGGTGCCGTTCGAGCGTCGCAATGGCGTCGAGCGACGCGTGGAAGCGTCCCGTCGCGCCCGGGCAGGCCGGCGTAACTCGGATCCCGAAGGCTTTCAGCGGTTGAACCTGTAGTACTTCCCGATGACCTGGCATACCGTGGTGATCGCCGTGCTGGCGCTCGCCCTCGCGTGCGACCTGTATCTGCGCGGTCGTGCGTGGTTCAGGCAGCGTAGGCATGCGGGCGGCCGGCTGACGTGGAACGAGAACCGGAGGGCGTTCTACGAGCTTGCCGGTAGAGAGTTCGAGCGCGCGCGGCGCTACGACCATCCATTCACGCTGGGCTACTTCGACCTCGACGACTACACGGAGGTGGCCGAGCGCTTCAGTCCCCTGACGGCAGAGGGGATGCTGAGGTTGGTGGCCGAGTCGGCTCGCAGCTCGATCCGCGCGAGCGATGTGGTTGCGCGGCTGGGTGGCGACAGCTTCGCCGTGCTGCTCCCGGAGGCGGGGCCCGAAGCCGCCGACACGGTGATCCGCAAGGTGCAACAGTCGGTGCGCGCCGCGTCGATCGAGACCGCCCTGCCGCTTTCGATCAGCGGGGGCGTCGTGACGTGCCTGCAGCCGACGGAGAGCCTCGAGGTGGTCATCGGAGCTGCGGACCGCCTGCTGTCCGGGGCGAAGGGCGCCGGGAACGACACCATCTGGTGTGAGGTGATCGCCCCGCAGCCGCTCGAGGCGTTCGAGCCGGCGCGGTTGCGGCGCCCGTTCCGACTCCCCCCGGGATTCGACCTGCCGATGCCCCCGCCGCTGCGCCGCTTATAGTGCGGCCATCTTGATCCCGTCTAAAATGAACTGCACCGCTATCGCGCACAGCACGAGCCCCATGAGCCGCGTGAGGATCCGCATGCCCGTTTGGCCGAGCTGTTTCTCCACCCGCGGCGCGGCGGCGAGCGTGACATAGGTCAGGAACGCCGTGAGCGCGATCGCCACATACACGCCGGCGGTCGCCACCACGCTCTTCGAGGCCCCCGCCAGCACCATGACCGTCGAGATCGCCCCCGGCCCGGCGAGCATCGGGACGCCGAGCGGCATGATGCCGACGTCTTCTTTCTCGATCCCCTCCGCCTTCTCCACCGCCGTCTCCCGCTGCTGGCTGCGCCGCGCCTGGACCATGTCGAGCGCGTTGAGGCCGATCAGTACGCCGCCGGCGATCTTGAACGCGCCGATCGTGATGCCGAACAGGCGGAAGATGAGGCTCCCGCCCAAGGCGAACGCCGTCAGCGTGATGGCGCACGTCCAGGCCCCCCGCTTGGCCATGACCCGGCGCACCTCGGGTGAGTCCCGCGCCGTCATGGCGAGGAACGTCGGAACCGCTGTGAGGGGATCGACGATGAACAGGACCGACGTGAAGATGAGGAACAGGTCTTGGAGCGTCCGCAGCGTCTCGCTCACATCGCGACCTGCACGACGCGGTCCTTGCCGGCGCGCTTCGCCGCATACATCGCCTGGTCGGCCTTGCGGAGCAGCTCGTCGGTCCCGGCCTCGGTGCCCGAGACCGCCACGACGCCGATGCTGGCGGTGACGGAAGGGGTGCCCCGGAACACAGTGCGGATGCCGGTGACGAGCCGGGTGGCCGCGGCGTGCGCCACGTCGCCATCGGTCTCGGGCATCAGGACCGCGAACTCGTCGCCCCCCAGCCGGCCGACGACGTCCGCCTGGCGCACGGCGCCGCGCATCGCGTCGGCCACGAGCCGCAGAACGGCGTCGCCGGTCGCGTGGCCGTGCGCATCGTTGACGGACTTGAAATCGTCCAAATCGAGGTAGATCAGGGCCAGGGGCCGGCCGTAGCGCCGGTTGCGGCTCAGCTCCTGCGCCAGCTCGTGGGAGAACGCCCGCGCGTTCAACACGCTCGTGAGCGGATCCTGAGTCGCGAGCTGCTCGAGCTGCGAGTGGGTGTGCCGCAGCTGCGACAGGCCGGTGATGGCCACGCCGACCACCAGCAGGTACGCGAGCTCGTTGAGGACGCGGTAGTCGAGCAACGTCGTAGGGGGCAGCTGGTCGATGCCCACCGTGAAGCGCAGGAGACTGGTCGCCAATGCGAAGGCGATGCCCCAGTGTATCCCGTCGTGCCAGGCCGCGAGCAGCACGGGAATGATGTACAAGATCTCCAGCCGCAGCTCGCTCGGCGCTCGCAGATTCAGGAAATACACACCCCCGACGACGGCGGCCGATCCGAGCAGGCGCAGCGCGCGGAGCAGGCCAGGGCGGGCGGCCACTTAGAAAGGCGCCTCCGCGACGTGGTGCGGATCGTCCAGCAGCAGCGCCGGGAGGGTCTCGCCCGCGGCCACGGCGGGCCGGTCTTCGGGGACGATCAGGAGCGCGTTGGCGCGGGCCATGGACGTGAGGATGCCGGAACCCTGCGGGCCCGTCAAGCGCGCCGTCAGGGCCCCCCCCGGTCCCTCTGGGTTCACGACCGCCCGCAGGAAGTGGCGCAGCTTCGGCCCGAGCATGATCGGCTCGCCTACGCACACCGGCACCGTGCGGCGGAACGGCAGGCGGTGGCCCAGCAGGCGGCGGATGGCCGGACGCACGAACAGCTCGAAGGTGACCATCGCGCTCACCGGGTTTCCGGGGAGCCCGATCCACGGCGTTCCGCCGAGCAGGCCGAATCCGACCGGGGCCCCGGGGCGCATGGCGATGCGCCACAGCTTGATCTCGCCGCCCAGCTCCGTCAGGACCTCGCGCACGAAGTCGTGCTCCCCCACGCTCACCCCGGCGGTGGTGACGAGCAAATCCGCGCCGCGCGCACCCGCGAGATGGTCGCGCAGGCTTTCCTTTGTATCGCGCGCCAGGCCCAGGTCCACCGGGATCCCGCCGGTCCGGCGGATCAATGCGTGGAGGGTGTACGAGTTGGAGGTCGCGACCTTCCTGCCCGAGAGAATATCGTCCGCACGGTCCAGGTCCACGATCTCGTCGCCCGAACCCATGAAGGCGATGCGCGGGGCATCGTGGACGAGCGGGCTGGCGTGGGCGATAGACGCCAGCACGCCGAGCTGGGCAGGGCCGAGGGACGTGCCGCCGCCCAGCACGACCTCACCCTTCCGGATATCCTCGGCCCGGTGGCGGACGTTCTTGCGGGCGTCCCGGCCGGTGACCACGGTGATCCTCCCCGGCTCCGCCGGCGCGGTGTCCTCCTGCCGCACGACGGTGTCGGCGCCGGCCGGCAACGGTGCGCCGGTGAAGATGCGGGTGACCTGCCCCGGGCCGATCGGCTGCGTGGGGAATTGTCCGGCGGGGACGCTCTCGACCACCGCCAGAGTGACCGAGTGCGGCGCGCCGGCATTTTCCACGTCTACGGCGCGCGCCGCGTAGCCGTCCATCGCGGAATTGTCCCATGCGGGGAGGTCGATGGGGCTGGTCACATCCTCGGCAAGCACCCGGTCCAGCACCTCGCGCAGCGGCCGGCGCGCCGCGGGGAGGGGGGCGATGTGCTCGAGGATCAGACGGGCCGCTTCGGTCGGCGTCACCATATCAGGGCGGAAGGATCTTGGCTCGGTCCCACGCGAGGTTGGCGATCGTCACGAGCCAGGCGGTGTCGGAGAAGCGGAACACTGGGAAGTCGGCACGATACTTGGCATTGTCCGTCACCATGGCGACCCAGTCTCCCGGGTCGTGAACGGCGGGGTCGAACAGCGGCTCGGGCCCCGCCGCGAGACGGTACACCTCGATCTTGGGCAGGGGAGCGCCCTTGAAGCCCTCGACGAGCACGATGTCGGCTTCCGCGAGATAGCGGCGTGCCAGGGCGATCGGGTCCGACTCCTGCTCGGTCCGCTCCCACAGCACGCGCTGCCCGGGCCCCTCCATGAGGACTCGCTCGGCGTGCCCTTCGTGCCAGTGGCGCCACGAGTCCTTGCCGCGCTGGTCCGTGTCCGCGGGGTGGGTGCCGTGCTTGATGGTCATCACGCGGAATTTCCGGCGCACCAGCTCGGCCGAAAGCGCGACCAGGAGGGTCGTCTTGCCGGCGTTCTTGCGCCCGATGATCGACATCATCCGCGTTGCCGCCACGCCGCCTCCGCCCGCTCGAGGTCTGCCGGAGTGTTCACGTTGAAGAAGAGCACCTCCGGGTCGCCGAACGCGCGCACCCGTTCGAGCGGTAGTGTACCGACCTGCACATCGGCGTGGAAGCCGATCGCCCGCAGGTCGCCGCGAGCGAGCTGCCGCTCGATGGCGGCCCCGCACGCCGGCCCGTACACGGCGCACAGCGGCTCCACCCCGCGGCGGCCGCCGCTTTCGGGGAGGAAGGCGTCCCAGCCTGTCGAGCCCTCCAGCAGCGCCCGCAGCAGCTCGATCCTGAGGAACGGCATGTCCCACGCTACGCACAGCACCGGTCCCACGCCCGACACGACCGCGCTGTAGATCCCTCCCAGGCTGCCGCTCCCGGGGCGCACGTCGGGGATGGTGCGCAGGTCGCGCCGCCAGGTGGGTCCCTCCGGTGCGTTGGCGACGAGCAGCGGTGGCTCGCCGGTCACGGCGCCCACCGCGTCCACCACACGGTCCAGGATGCGGCGCCCCCCGAGCTCGAGCAACCCCTTGGGATGCCCGCCGTAGCGGCGCGCGGCGCCGCCGGCCAGGACGGCGCCGCGCATCCTCAGACCGCGAGCGCCCGGTGGTCGACCATCAGGCAGCGGTCCATCACACAGGGAATGCCCGCTGCCTGCGCCCGCGCCCTTGCCGCGTCGTCCACCACGCCCAGCTGCAGCCAGATCAGCCGGGGCGGAGGCCGCACGCCGATGGCCTCGTCCACGATCGGCCCGACGAACTCGCTGCGCCGAAACACGTCGACCAGGTCGATCGCGTAGTCCGCCGCCGCCGCGGTGAGGGTGGGGTAGCTCTTCTCGCCGAGGATCGTGGCGTGGCCCGGGTTCACGGGGACGATCCGGTAGCCTGCATCCCGGAGATAGCGCGCCACCCCGTGGCTCGGGCGCGTCGGCGTGGGCGATAGCCCCACGACGGCGATGGTGCGCGCCGCGCCGAGAATGTCGCGCAGCGCCTCCGCCGTCACACGTCCGGCCGGTGGACGTGCGGCGTGCCGCTCACCGCTCGCCCGACCAACACGATCCCCGTGCGCCGCGCGATGGTCACCGCCAGCGTCGAGGGGACGCTCGGGGTCGCAACGTAGGCGAGCCCGGCGCGCGCGGCCTTATACGCGAGCTCGGCCGAGATGCGACCGGTCACGAGCAGCCCGCGCCCGGTAATCGGCTCCCGCGCGATGACCGCGGCGCCGACCACCTTGTCCACCGCGTTGTGACGCCCGATGTCCTCAGCGTGGAACAGCAGGCGCTCGTCGTCCGTGAGCGCGGCGGCGTGGATGCCGCCGGTCTCGTTATAGCGCTCCCCACGCCCGAACAGGTCCTTGAAGAGCGCGCGCAAGCGCTCCGGCGCGGGCGGGTCGCCCCGCGCCGGTGCGTGCGCCACCTGGTGCGGATCGGCGAGGAAGGTGGACACGGCTCCGCACCCCGATGCGAGCACCCGCTTGCGGTTCTCACCTTTGACGGCCGCCACACGCTCCGGTTTCACGTCGGCCCAGAACCCCAGGTCGGGGGCACAGGGCCGCAGCTTGAGCAGGTCGTCCAGCGACTCGATGTAGCCCTCGCCGTGGAGCCACCCCGTGGCCAGCTCCTCGAGCTGGTCGGGCGTGCACATCCACGTCACCGCCGGCTCGCCGTTCACTTCCAGCCACACGGGCATCTCTTCGACGACGGCCGAGTCGGCGAGCATGCGCCCGCGGCGGGAACCGGGGACTCGGGGTTCGGGGCTCGGGGGTCGGGGTGCATCCCGAGCCCCGAGCCCCGAGGCCCCAGCCCCTGTGGGATCACGCTTCACCATAGTACTCCGAGTAGATATGCGGCCCCTCCTGCACCCGCACCGCGTGCAGCGTGACGCCTTGCGGGAGTTGGGGCGCGATTCGCTCCCACACGTACACCGCCAGCGCCTCCCCCGTCGCGAGCCGGCGCCCGGGGGCAAACTCGGGGAGCGCTTCGTTGATGCTCCGGCCGTCGAGCCGCCCGGTGATTTCTTGGGCGAGCAGACGATCAAGCGCCTCGAGGCTCATCACGCCACCCGCTTCCGCCTCGAGCGGCCCCTTCACCGTGACCCGGCACTGGTAGCGGTGGCCGTGCTCCACCGCCGCCCGCCCGAACTCCCGGGCGTTCCGCTCGTCGGGCCAATCGGCGCGCCGGATGGCGTGCGTGGCGCTAAACTCAACGATCCGCGTAAGATAGCTGATCGGCACGATTAGAACACTCGCACCGCGCTCGCCTTGAACGAGAAGACCACGGGACCTCCCGGCGTGAGCCCCAGATCCCTGGCCGCCTCCTCGGTGACGACCGCCACGAGCTCCACGCCCACGTCCGCTGTGACTTGGACCGTCCCCGGCCGCTGGTGCGTGAGTCGGGTGACGCGTCCCGTGAACACGTTGCGGGCGGAGGAGGCGAGCGGTTCGCGACTCACGAAGATGTCCGTCGGCGCCACCGCCAGGATCGCGGGGCCCGTCTTGTCGGTCGTCGCGGCGATCTCGATCGTGCCGACGCATACGTGCTTCAAATCGCCGCCGCTTCCGGTCGCAGGCAGCTCCACGCGGAACAGGTTCTCCGGCGTGACGGGTGACAGCCTGCCCTCGGCGAGGGCGCGCACGTCATCCGCCCAGCGGTACGCGTCCTCCAGTTGGTGCGAGGCGAGACACACGGCGAGCGGGCGGCGGGCGCGCTCTTCAGCCAGTGCGCGGTACAACGTCTGGGCCGCCGCGCGGTCGGCGGAGCTGGCCGGCTCGTCGAGCAGCAGCACGTCCGGCTCGACCGCGAGCGCTCGCGCCACCGCCACCCGCTGCACCTCGCCGTCCGACAGCTCGTGCCGCCTGCGACGGAGCAGCGCGGTGATCCCGAGCCGCGCCGCGACGTTCTCTACTCTCCTGTTCACCTCGGTGCGTCTGATCCCTCTCACCTGTAATCCGAACTCCAGATTCTCACGGATCGTGCCGCGCAACAGCACCGGCCGCTGCTCCACCAGCGTGATGCGCCGCCGCGCGGCTGCGCCCGCCACCGCGACGCCGTCGAGCCGCACCTCGCCTTGGGTGGGGCGCTCGAGCAGGGCGAGCAGCCGCAGCAGGGTGCTCTTGCCCGATCCGTTCGGGCCCACGATCGCGACGCCCGCGCCGGGGGGGACCGCGAATCGCTCGATGTCGAGCACCACGCGGCCGTCGTAGCGGTGACGCACGCCGACGAGCTCAAGCATGACCGCGGCCCTGCAGCGCCTGCAGCGCGACGTTCACGAGCAAGGCGAGCAGCAGGAGGATGAGGCCGAGCGCGAGCGCGAGCCCGAAGTCGCCCTGACTCGTGTACAGCGCCACCGCGGTCGTGAGCGTGCGCGTCTGGCCGCGGATGTTGCCGCCCACGGTCATGGCGGATCCGATCTCCGCGACGACGTGGCCGAACGCGGTCGTGATCACCGCGGCCAGGGCGAACCGGGCCTCGCGCGCCACGGTCCACGCCGTGAGCCAGCGGCCGGCGCCGAGCGTCTCGGCGGTGCGGCGGATGCGGGGATCGACGCCCTGGACCGCGGCGGCGGCGAGGGCGGCGGCGATCGGGAAGGCGAGCACCACGTCGCCCACCGCGATCGCCTGCCAGGTGTAGAGCCATTCGACGCCGCCCAGCGGGCCGCGTCGGGAGAGCAAGCCGTAGAGCAGCAGGCCCACGACCACGGTGGGGAAGGCGAGGGCGGTGTTTACGACCGTGAGGGCGGCGCGGCGTCCCCAGAAAGGCCTCGTGGCGAGCACGAACCCGACGGGGATGCCGAGCCCGCAGGCGAACACGGTGGCGATGAGGCCGATCTTGAGCGTGAGCAGCGCGATGCCGTACACTTCGACATCGCCGGAGAGGAGCAAGGCGACCGCGCGCCGCAGTCCCTCCCCTAGAAAGTCCATCCCACACCGATCGTCGCCCAGGGATGTGACGTCCACTCGGTGAGCGCCGCGGTACTTGGCAGGACCGGGGTGTTGTCGATCAGGTCCGGCTGCTTGAACTGGGTGGGATACTTGAGCTTCCAGAGCACGAGCCGGAAATCGCCTCGCACGGAGAGGCGGCGGGCGGCGTACCAGCGCAGGCCGGCGTTGGGAGCGATGGTGAACGTCGTGCCGAACCGGTAGCCGCTCGAGTCGCGCGGCGACCTGCCGCCGATCGCCACGCCTAGGGCGCCGCCCACGTACGGGGCGAACCCGCGCCACGTCTTGCGACCGGTGAGCACGAGCTGCAACCCGGCGTCGACGAGCACGACGTCGTTGTCGAGGAGTCGGCTCTTCCGCGACAGTGTGTCCTTGAAGGGGTCCACCACGTAGCGGCTTGTCCGGCCGTAGGCGAGGCCGAGCGATGCGCCGATCGCGCCGAACAGCGCTTCGTAGCGAATGCCGCCGGTGTTGCCGTCGGCAAGGCCGACGCCCACGCTGCCCCGGCTGCCACCCAGATACCCGAAGGTGAGGACCCCGACCGCGCCGCGACGCACGTCCCGGTAGGGAGATTGACCGGGCTCGTGGCCGACTTGGGCGGCGACCCCGTTGTACGACGCCACGACGATAAGCCATACGAGGGCTCCGAGGGCGGGTCGGAACAGACTTACAACGTAGCGTCGTAGCGTCATGTCACGTCTTTCATCAGTCCATCTCCCTGAGGTCCCGCCCCGTCATCTCGGGCGGCGGTTGGATATCGAGCAGGCGGAGCACGGTGGGGCCGACATCGCGGAGCGCGCCGCCGTGGCGCAGCGGCCCGCGCGCCTCGTCGTCGATCAGGAGGAACGGCACCGGGTTCGTGGTGTGCGCCGTGTGCGGGCCGTCCGTCATGGGGTCGATCATCAGCTCGCAGTTGCCGTGGTCGGCCGTGACGAGCAGCGTGGCGCCGCGCTGCTCGGCGCTCTTCACGACCCGCTCGAGACACTGATCCACCGTCTCCACGGCCTTCACGGCCGCGCCTAGTACCCCGGAATGGCCGACCATGTCCCCGTTCGCGTAGTTGCAGAGGATGAAATCGTGGTGCCCCGCCTCGATGGCCTTGCACAGGACGTCGGTCACGCCCGGCGCGCTCATCTCGGGCATGAGGTCGTACGTGGCGACCTTCTGGGAGGGCACGAGCAGCCGCTCCTCACCGGGGTAGGGCGTCTCCACGCCGCCGTTGAAGAAGTAGGTGACGTGCGCGTACTTCTCCGTCTCGGCGGTGCGGAACATCGTCTTGCCGTGGTCGGTCAGCACCTGCGCCACGATCTCCGACAACACCATCGGGCCGAACGCCATGGGAAAGGGAAACGTCTCATCGTATTGGGTCATGGTGACGAGGTCGACCTTGGGTCGCGTGCCCGTGTCGAAGCCGTCGAACCCGTCTACCGCCAGCGCGCGCACCATCTGGCGCATGCGGTCGGCCCGGTAGTTGAAGCAGAAGATTCCGTCGCCCGGGCGGATGCGCGGGGTCCCCGCGACGACCCGCGGCTTCACGAACTCGTCGGTCTCGCCGGCTTCATAGGCGCGGCGGACGCCTGAGATCGGGTCGGCGGCGACCTCGCCCACGCCGTGCACCATCGCGTCGTAGGCGACCTTGGTGCGCTCCCACCGTTTGTCGCGGTCCATCGCGTAATAGCGGCCGACCACGGTGGAGACGACGGGGGCGAGGCCCTCGACCAGCTCCTGCATGAACGCGAGGCCCGACTGCGGCGGCGTGTCTCGCCCGTCGAGCCAGGCATGAATCGCGACCGGCAGCTCGTGCCGATGAGCGAGCGAGACGGCGGCCACGAGGTGCCGATCGAGCGCGTGCACGCCGCCGTTGCCGATGAGACCCAGCAGGTGCAGCATCCCGCCACGCCGCTTCACCCGCGTGCACAGCTCGACGAGCGGCGGCAGCCGAAAAAACTCGCCGGACTCGATGGCCTGGGAGATGCGCACGATGTCCTGCGGCACGACGCGCCCCGCCCCGAGGTTCAGGTGTCCCACTTCGCTGTTGCCGATCTGTCCTTCGGGGAGGCCCACGGCGAGCCCCGACGCGTCGAGCAAGGTGCGGGGCGCGTTCGCCCAGAGGCGATGCCAGGTGGGGGTCCGCCCGAGCTCGACGGCGTTCCCCTCCCGGCCGGGACGGAAGCCCCAGCCGTCGAGCACGATCAGGACGACCGGGGTGCGCGGCCCATGCCTCTTTGCCATAACACGAAATATGGCCTCGAATGGCCACCGCTGGACCATCCAAACGCACAGCCAGCGCAGTGGCACTTTCTTCGTTGTTGATCGTAGATTCGCGGCTCGCACGAGACGGGCGGCTACCGCGGCCCGATGGCGATCCTCGTGAAGCGAAACGGGCTACTTGGGACCGCCTGTATGGCCGCGATCAAGCCATTGCGGCGCCTGATCATCTATCCGGCGATAATGGGACAGATCGGGCGAGACTGCGCAAGCCGACCCATGAACTCATAGATGAGTTACCACCGTTACGGCCGTTGGCCAGCGGGCGTGTACAGCTCGGCGTGCATGAATCCACGCAGCTCCGGGAAGCGCACGGTCGCGTCGCTCCAAGGCTTGTGGAACAG
>WNGD01002128.1_pt1 | contig 46212 bp, 52 predicted proteins | sample 5400671 | NCBI WGS metagenome assembly WNGD01 (sample SAMN13153369, study PRJNA577476) | soil metagenome | isolation source: 40 cm soil or saprolite under grassland replicate 2 | place: USA:California | collected 2016-06-15 | reverse complement strand
TTCTTGACGTCAATGCCGGACTTCCAGTTCAAGTTGCTCGGGATGGCCGCAGAAGGCGACTTTGTCGCAACAGAACTGGTGGGGAGTGGAACCTCAACTGGCCCGGCGATGCTACCCGGGCGCGACCCCATCCCACCAAGCGGTCGACATGTTGAGTTCGGGATGGCGGCGTTCTTTCGCGTGACTGCTGAGGGAAAGGTCGCCGAGGAGCGGTACTACTACGACCGGTTGAATATGATCCAGCAACTCAATCCGGCCTCATCGCGCTGATTCCCGCGCGACGAGGCCGTCTCGCTGTCACTCGGCGCCGCTTTTTGGGCTCTTTGTGGAACTGTCGAGCGCCTGAAGCCGAACTGCTGGGACGCATTACGCGCCTGATCGATGCGGGACAACTCACGGTGGTTATCGACCACCTCTCTCCCCTCGAGCAGGCCGCCCTTGCCCTGGAGCAGGTGGAGCATGGACGCGTGCGCGGAAAGGTCATCCTCTCGATCGCCTGAAACTGGAAAGAGGACAGAACCGATGAAGACGGATGCCCAGGCCATTGCCCGTCGTCCAGTGATCAGCGCACTGGGCTTGATCTGCGCGGCGCAGTTCGTGCTGCAGTTAGACTTCAGCATCGTCAATGTGGCGCTGCCGACCATCCAGCGCGAATTGGGCTTCGCCCCCGCCGACTTGCAGTGGGTGGTGACGGGCTATGCCCTCACGTTTGGGGCCTTGCTCCTGCTGGGAGGACGAGCCGGTGACCTGCTGGGGCGACGACGCTTGCTCGTGCTGGGCCTTTTGCTCTTTGGGCTGGCCTCGCTCTCCTGTGGCCTGGCCCTCTCCCCGCTCATGCTGATCCTCTCGCGCCTGCTGCAGGGGGCCGGAGGGGCGTTGGTCTCCCCGTCGGCGCTCTCGCTGCTGACGACGAGCAACCCTGAAGGAGTGGCGCGCAACCGGGCGCTCAGCCTCTGGCAGGCCAGCACCGCCGCGGGCGCCTCCACCGGGGTGATTGCCGGGGGAGTGCTCACCCAATACCTGGGCTGGCGTGCGATCTTCCTGGTCAACCTGCCCCTCATCGCGGTGCTGCTGCTGCTCATCCCGCGCGTCCTCCCCGATGACACGCGCGCCGGCAGCCAGCGCCTCGACGTGCCGGGTGCAGCGCTGGTGACCGCCTCGGCGGCCGCGCTGATCTATGGGCTCAGCAACGGGCAACAGCAGGGCTTTGGTTCGCCGGGGACGGTGCTGGCACTCGTCGCCGCGGTGGTGCTGGCGGTGGTGTTCGTGCTGGTCGAGCGCACCACCGCGGCCCCCATGGTACTCTTCAGCTACTTTTCTTCACCGACGCACCGGGCAGCCGTGGGAGCGATGCTGCTGATGGGGGCGGTCATCGCCGCTTACGTCTACTTCGTCTCGCTCTATATGCAGCGGGTGCTTGGGGTGAGCGCACTGCTCACTGGCCTCGCCCTGCTTCCGTCCACCGCCACCGTCGTCCTGGTGTCGACCTTCGCCACGCGGCGCCTGCTCGATCGCCTGGGCGTCAAGCGCATGCTCCTCCTCGGACTGACCTCGATGGGCCTGGGCCTGCTCGTGTTTTCCTTTATGAGGAGTGGGGGCAGTTTCCTCGTCAACGTGTTGCCCGGCGTGCTGCTGACCTGTACTGGCTACTTTGGCCATCCATTCTGAAAAGGAGCGAGAAGCCTCGATGCTTATGGCTCTGATCCATTACATTTCTTGCTAGAAAATGTGATTCAAAAGGAAAGAACTACGAGGAGTTCGATTTTCACGATGAGAAACCCCTGTACTGGCTACTCAGGGCATCTGTTCGCACAAACGGTGCTTGAAAGGCGTAATCGCTGTTGGCAAATAGGCTCTTTTTGAAGGGATGTCTCTTGTAGCCAGCGCAGTAACCCTTTATAGACTGAACCTGCTCCTGGCTCAGTTGCTTGACCGCCATCACCTGTTCCGGCGTCAGGTCATACAACTCAATAGATGATTACAGTAGTTCCAGAGCTGGTGTGATGATATAACCAGGCGGCATCGTCTGGTGCCATGTTAATACATCCATGGCTGCCGTTGCCAGCATATGTTTCGTCACCACCACTGTCATAGTGCGGGAAGTTAGTGCCAACGCCATAATCAGCGCGCCACCAGCTATCGTGAAAGAAATAGCCGCCACTATGGTATTCCATGGCGTACTCGATTTTTGTCGGGGGATACCAGAAGGCTGAGCCCTGGGGATCACTCGATTTGAATTCGGTGGGGTGTTGGCGCAGAAAGATGCTCCACAGCCCGGGAGGCGTCGGTCGTTCGTACTGGCCAGTCGTGACATGAAAGGCGTTGACGAGCTGACCGTTTTGATAAAAGCGCAGCGCTTGCCTGGCCAGTGAGACAACTATCACTGTCCCGGTAGTAAGATGATAGCGTCTCAGCAAACCTCGATCCGCAATGTGTGATTGATTCCAAGGCGTTCTATCGTACGTATCTATTGCCATGGACTGTAGATGAAAGAAGTAATTGTTAATCATGTCGGTAGCAGCCTGGTAATCGTCGACGGTTCGGGCTGTCTGTACGGCAGCAACTACATCTGCCCCTATACCTTGCTGGTCATACTCATAGTCCAGGCGGTAGGCGTTATTATCATACCCGTCTCTATAGTGATTGTGACTGCCCCACTTCTCTACTTCTCGCTGAAAACGGTTGAGGAAGAAGTCGGCTTGAGCACGCGCCAGCGGGATTTGTAGAGATGCGATGTCGCTATCGATCTGTGCTAATACCTTGATATATTCATAGTCTGTCGCTGTGGCAAGGTTCTGCTGATCGCTATCGAGTCGCTGCTGAAATGGGGAGACATCCCCATGATAGGTTCTCATCTTGCTAATAGCTGCGCTCAGCTCTCGCAGCTTTATCGCGCCTTCGTATGCTCCGAAATAGGGGATGTCCTGGATGGCGAGCACGTTGGCTTCCTGAAGTTGTGCGTTGATAAGATCGACCAGGCGTGTGAAATCTCCAGCAGTACGGGCGGCGCGGAAGAGTTCAAGGTCGTCATTTTCTTCTTGAGTTAACGCGGTTGTATCTACACGCGATGCCTGTAACTGCAAGGCCGTGTGAGAGAGCGACTGCAGGTCATCGTACGCGGAGCCCATCAGGGAAAGCGCTTGTACGGCACGCCTGGCATCTGCGCTGATATGCAGGTACTCTTTAGGATACTGGGCATCTGCCAGTAATGATTGATCCTGGGCGAACTGGCTTGCAAAGATTTTTGCTTCAATGAGGTGTTGTAATTGTCGTTGCGCGAGAACAGTTTCAAAGCTATGCATGTCGAGGTACGCCTGGGAGGCGGTTTCTTTTGTTACCTGTGCTTCGAGGCCGGATAGCTCAACTGCCAGCATCTGGTAACGCCGAGCCAGATGGCCGTAATAGTCAATTGCTGGCTGATCACTCAAGAGTGCGAAGGGCGCTTGTGTGCTGACAATTTGTTGCTCTTGCCTGGCGATAGTTTGCAGCATGCTGCTGGGGATGCCTATGTCGCGAGCGTGAGCAAGCAGACGATCAAGGTGAGATATGGCGGAGGTAGCTTTTTGTTGTGCCAGCGCCGCTCCGCCACAGGCGCTGAATAACACTGAAAAGAGTAGGATGGATGTAGCAATAAGAACATGTTTGCGAGCAGAGCGCCGCAGAGGTGCAAAATAGACCATGGCCAGAACACATCTCCTCTTTCTTATTCATAAGTTGGTGCCCCACCAAATGCTTATGGATCAAATAGAAAGAACGCAGTATCTGGGATATTTATGCATGTTCCTCTGGTTGACTGTACATCCCAACATTAAACTGGTGAGGGAGTACAAGGCAGTATACTGACTTGTCTTGAGCAACAAGGCGTCTCTGAGCGCAAAAAAGGTTGTGTTGCGATGCCGGGGAGGTTGTGAGAGAATAGAGATGTAAGCCAGAGAAGGGGCCCCGACCACATCCTACACATTCATTCCGGAAAGGAGCAAAACTATGCCGGATCGCTTGAAGTTTGGATTAACCGGCAGCAATGGAGGAGTAACCAGCTATCCAGAGGCGCTTGTGGGTCTTGCGCAGGCAGCAGAAATGGCCGGGTTCGATTCACTCTGGGCAGGGGAGCACCTGCTTGCGTTAAACCGCCACGCTCTTCCACTTTTCTCAGCTCATGAGAGAATGCAACGAAGAGAAGAGACCCTCTTGTATGTGATGAGCGGATTGACAGGCTGATGACCAAGCCGGGAAAGGAACCCGTTGTGAAGACGCAAAGCGCATTACTCATCATCGATGTCCAGCAAGGCCTTTTTGATGAAACCGATCCAGAGGACGTCGCGTTCTTACACCGCATTGCTGGTTTGCTCGAGAAGGCACGAGAGCAACAGATCCCCGTCGTGTATCTCCAGCATGATGGGGGTCCTGGGCAGCTCTTAGAGGTCGGCACCGCAGGCTGGCACATTCATCCTTGGATTGCGCCTCACCCTGAGGACATTGTGCTCCGCAAGCGTGCCTCCGACGCCTTCTACGAAACCCCACTGCATGAACGGCTGCAATTCCTCGGGATCACCCGTGTGGTGGTGACTGGGGCAGATACCGAATTATGTATTGATACCACCTGTCGGCGTGCGGCGTCTCTCGACTACGATGTCTGTTTAGTGGCCGACGGGCACACCACCGCTGGCACCGACATGCTCAGTATTGCTCAGACTATTGAGTACCACAATCGCCTCTTGCCCCATGTGGCGCATCCGACTCATCCGATCAGCGTTCAGCCAGCTAGAGATATTCGATTCTAGAGGAGGAAAGGAGCACCTCCAGAAGCTTGCTCTCCAGCTTCACACGCCTGGGCGAGAGACGATGAGAGAGGCTGGTAGACACACGAGCCCGAACGCTCTGGGAGGAACCACCAAAACAGGTGATCCCGAGGAGTTGCAGGCTGATGGGGCCGACTCGATTTGTCGACAAGCCCGACGAACTGCTCGGCAATCCAGTGCTTGAGCGTGGTGTCAATGAGCTTGAGGTTTTTTTGCAAAGGATACTACACGTATTGGTCACCGAGGTCTTGGCGAGGTTTCTCCAGCGCTTGTCTTGCATGGCAGCGATGATCGCATGTTTCCACTCGCCTGGGGTGAAGAACTGGCTGAATTGATTCCAACAGCACAAAAACACATCATCGCAGGCGGAGGCCACAGCCTTGTTCATCGTTCTATTGAAGGGAGACGAGTGGTGATCGATTTTCTTCAAGAGACAAAACTGTGAAAGCGCATCTCCTAAGGTAGCACAGGGGTTCTTCCAACAAGTGCAGGGAGCAGTGACCTGCGCTTGTTGGTTTTTGAGCAATGGAAACTTGGTTCGGTCAATTTTTTATTCTAACGGATACTTTCAAAATGTGTCACCCATCATACGAGTCGATGTCTAATCTGTTGAGCAGTACTTGGAGTTTCTGCATACGAAACGATTCATGGCCAGAACCTTGAACGTCGTTCGTTATGACTTGACTCGTTTAATTAAATGGCGGGAGAGCCAACAGCGTACCTTCGATCCGCCACGGCTCTGGTATGATGACCTGCACAACTGGCGAATGGCTCGTCTACGTGATGATGGAGCTGTTTTTGCTACGATCAACCGAGGGTTGGCATCCTTGCGCGGTTACTGCCAATGGGCTACAGCCTGTCATCTCCTGGTAAATTGCGCGAATGTTGAGAAAAAATCGGCGCGAAATGTGGGAGGTGCTGCGATTGGATATGGTGGATAAATCAGCCGGCCTCTCCAACCCCACTTTGGGCTGGATGTTTGTCATTGGACAGTCCGGGCAGGCCTTCCTTTCCCAGCGTGAGGCTCCATCCGAGTCCTGCTGCTGGCACATTCAGCAACCTCCCCACGGCATGATACTGCATCCCATTGTGCGGAGCCTGTTACTGCGACGCTTGCCGCCCAATCGCAGGCCAGAGAGCGACTACATCCGCACCCATACGCGTCTGCGAGCTCATTTTCACCAGCAGGCACATGAGCAAGCAGAACGATCGCAAGGGAAGGGTGACGGGCCAGCCTGGCTGGAGGAAGTGTACCATGAGCTGGCGCTGGGGGATGCAGAGCCTGCGATCGAGCTGGGCATCGCGGCCCAGCGGAGCAACCTGGCCCTGTGGCCGCTCCTGCTGGAGACGGTGACTCACCCTTTGGAAAAGCGGCCTGGCAGCACATCGACGTACACACGCCCGACGCTGCCAGCATTGCCCGACGCGACAGCATTCCCGCAGGTTTGACCCGCAAGGGTAGGCAAGAAAATAGCAGAACTTTTTTCTCAAAAGATATTTCTCGAACAATGGCTTGACCTCTTACGCTTCGGTTCGCTCAGTGTAGCTCGCCAGCAGGAGTCCATAGTCGCGTAAGGCCGTCCGTAACTCAGGAGGGTGATGGATGAGCAAGGGAACGCCAAGACCGGCGAGGAAGCACGCTAGCCAGGGCAAATCCTCGACATCACCACGCAAGAGCACTCCACCCTGCACCTCTTCAAACTGTGCCTTGGAGAGGCGTGTCTTGCGCTGGATCTCCTCTACCGTGGTCTGGAGCCACACTTCCACCTGCCAGACTCGTGGGACAGAGGCGAGCGCGCGTTGCACCGCTTCGAGTGCATCGAAGTCGACTGGAGGGGAAAAGGTGTCGCTGGTGGCTTCGATCTGCTGGATGCGATCCAGGCGAAACAGACGCTGCTCGTGTCGCAGATGACAGTAGCCAATGGTGTACCAGACTCCCTCATGAGAGACGACCCCAAACGGATCGAACACGCGTTCGGTGACCTGAGCCTGAGCAGAACGATACTGCAATCGCACACACCTCCCAGTCTGGAGGGCCGAACTGAGGATGGTGATCGTGAGAATCGAGGGAATGATGCGGAACGAACGATCCTCGAAGATCACCGTCTGCTCTATGGCCTGGACCTGCGCGCGGGTCGTTTCAGGAAGCACCCGCATCACTTTGGCCAGGACTCCCTCAAAGGCCGGCGAGGTCTGTGCAAGCCCCTGCTCACGTGACATCACCAGGCTCAAGGTCAACGCCAACGACTCCTCCTCTGTGAAGATCAGCGGGGGCAGTTTGTACCCAGGTCGCAAACGATAGGCTCCATAGCGACCTCGTCCCGCTTCTACAGGAATGCCGAGATCCAGCAGCATTTCAATATAATCTCGGACGGTGCGGATATTGACCTCCAGCCGTCGAGCCAGTTCCGCGCCGGTCATGCGTCCGTGGGATTGGAGGAGTTCTAGAACGGTCAACACACGGGCAGTCGGACGATAGACCACGCTTTTTTCTCCTCCGTCAAGACAACCTCAATTAGGGTCAATTCTACCATCTTTTCAGGCTATACTCAAGAGAGGAAACAAGGGGGCGAGGAGAAAAGGACGTGTCCGAACTGGGAGTCGATGAGCGCTTCCCTATACACGCCTGTATTGGCTACTTGGCACATCCGTTCGAGAAAGAGCCCCCTTGGGTTTGCATCATCCTCCGCTTTCTCATGGCCGGAGGGTATTCAACCATCGATCGAAGAAGGAAATTGTTCTCGTACACAAGAGAAAACACGGATGTATGGGCTGCAGACCAGCTGGAAAGGCGTACAAAGGCTTTAGAAGAGGTCTACTAAAGACCGCTTAAGATATGACGCTCCCAGCTGGATAGACCTCGTCCACCAGCTGGATGCTCGCACACGTGGTCCGGCTTCAAGCTACCCAGCGGTAGTCATGGTGCAGCCCACCCAGGACCGGAAGAGGTATCACCTGGTTCCCTGCATCCTGAGCGGAAGGAAGCGATCGGGGCTGTTCAGGGATCTGTTGCGCCATCCCTTGATGCGGTCGTGCCCGGTTGAAGTACAGGACATACTCATTCAGAACGCGGCTCGTGCTGCTTCTCGCCGAAGATCAATAGATGGTCGAGGCATTCTTGTCGTACGCTCCTCATAGAGCGTTCGCAGATGGCATTGGCTCGGGGTGCATGAACCGGCGTTTTGAGGATCTTGATAGTGCTCGTTTTCGCCACATGAGCAAAGCAAGGCCCAAACTTACTGTCGTTATCACAAATCAGATACTTTGGCGCTTGCCCGTAGGGGGTTGCTTCCCGGAGCGGTACGTGCCACCCAGCCATCAGTTGGAGATCATGTCACGCCGACATGGATCACCCGTCGCGACTTCAGTTCTACGATGAAGAAGGCAAAGTGCGGCCGAAAGTAAAGGTCAGTCACCTGCAAGAAATCACATGCCCAGATCTGTGAGGCATGGTTGCTCGAGATCGGTGGCCCACCTCTGTCCTCGTGACTGGTGGGTGCGAACCGTCCTCATGTACTTCTGGATGGTGCGCTTACAGACACGGATGCCCAGTTTCAGCAGTTCCCCTCGGATGCGTTCAGCTCCCCAGAGCCGATTGTCCCTGGCCATCTGCTTGATCAAGGCGATGGTATCCACTGCGACCTTGGGCTTATGAACTTGAGTTTTGGACTTCCGCTTCCAATACAGGCGGAAGAGCTCCCGCGGCCCTCGGAGCAAGGTATCTGGTTGAACGATCACGAGGGCCTGCTGCCAGGTTCGAACCAGCCTGGCCAGCAGGACGAGGAGAACCCTATCCGTTTTCGTGCAGGCGGGTCGTTTCACCTGCCTTTTGAGAATGATGAGAGGCTTTCGCAAGAGGGCATTTTCGGCGATCAACTCTGACTTGCTTCTACCTAGGTCGGTCAGGGTTCCAAGCGGCAAGGAGGTCCCGAGCGATTTGGTCCAACGAGTTAATCGAGAGGAGAGCGCATCCCAGCAGCCGTTCTTCAGTTGCCGGAGATTGGTCACAATACCAGCCATACAAGAAGTTTCTCCATCACGTATGAGTATCATCGTTCGAGCATGAGCATGCTGTTGACGACTGCTGATTGTACACCGACCCGACTGAGTTGACAAGCAGAGAAGGAGATTTTTCTCCGTTTCGAAAGACTTGTTTTTGAACGGATGACCTAAGTAGCCAGTACAGTACCACATACCAGGGGTATCGCTACGTAAGCTGTCACCAGCCGCAAAGTAACTGATGAGGTAAACAAGAGAGGAGCGCATAACACTCCTGCTCTTTTACTGAATAGGGAAGCGCCCCATGGCCTGATCATACTCTTGTTGCGCGTCGGCCAGTGACAGTTTGGAATAGACCTCCAGCGACTGTCGGCTCTCGTGGCCGGAGTACGGTTGGATCAGGGCATCATCGATCCCCTGCTTTTTGAGCCAGGTGAACAGGAAATGCCGCCATTTGTGAGGGGACACGGAACGGGTAATCCCAGCCGCTTGCGCGTAGCGTGCCAGCATTTTCCTGACCCCGCGATCGGTATACTTGTCCTTGCGGGCCGACTCGAAGAGATAGATCGCCCCTTTCTCACGCATACCCTTCATATGCAGAGCAAGCAGCTCGCGAAACGAAAGCGGAAAGGGAACTTGACGGTCTTTGTGTCCCTTCCCCTGTGTAATGCGAATCTGGCAGCGCTCCACATCGACCTCGTCGAGACGAATGGCCACCAGTTCGCTTACGCGAACCCCGGTATAGAACAGCGTTTTGATCAGCACCATATCCGCGAAATTGCGGCAGTTCCATACGGCCTGGTAAAAACGGCGGATCTCCTCCTCGGTCGGGACCTCCGGCAGCCGCGTCGTGCTTCGGGGAACCTGGATCTCCAGCTCTTCGCGGAGTGCCCGGAAGACGCTTTTGAGATACGGGTAGTCCACTCGTTCGGCTCGGAAGTACTTCGCCAGTTCTCTAGCTTTTTTCTTGGGTGGGGTCCGGTCGGTCGTCATGTGTGTCTCCTCACGCCGAAAGACGCGCTCAGGCCAATGCCAGCCGCTGGGTCATATCCAGCCGCAAGGTCCCATAGGGCTCGACATGCCCATAGAAGAGTGGGGTCAAGCCCCGATAATCCTCTTTGGTCAACCGCTTCAACCACTTGTCATCCTTGAGTACATCCTGAACCATGAGCGTGTTAATGTAGACCATGGAGATCTGCAAGAGATGCAGAGCTAGCACGGCAATTTCCTGATCATCCAGCCGGTTGGAAGCAAATTCCCCTCCCTTGCCATAGTGGATGAACGAATTGGCCGAATTCCAGTTTTCGATGACGTTTAAGCCTTCATGAATCTCTCGCCTCAATTCCTCTGATTCCAGATACTGACACAGAAAAATCGTCTTGATCGCACGGCCGAGCTCGGAGAGTGCCTGATACGTGGGATGCTGGAGGTTGTTGCGCGTAAACCGCTGTAAGATCGCCTCGGTATCCGCTGTTCCCAGGCGCAGAGCGGTGGCATACTTGACCATCTCGTCGTACTGGTTTCGGATAAGCTCCCAGTTGATCGGCTTGGTCAGGATGGGTTGCAGATTCTGGTAGTCCTCTGGATTGCCCGCTTCTGGCCGAGAGAGCTTCTGGGAGGCGATATTTTTGAGCCGGGGAAGCAAGCGGAAGCCCAGCATGGCCGTGGGTATCCACGTAGTTTTTCTGGATCTCTGCGCTGGTGCAGTGGCGCAAGAGCCCTTCAATCATCGCCGCGACTTCCGAGGACGAACAGCTTTTGAGCTGGGAGTAGATACAGGTGGACTTCCTCTCCACGTGCCAGTAGATCAGCACTCCTGGCCCGCGGTAGCGAATATGCCATTCGGTGAGCAGGTTCTGATCCCAGGCTCCGAATTTCTTGGAGTCGGACGCACAGGCGGTGGTTCCCTCGCCCCAGATTTCTGCGCGCCGGATGGCGAAAATGGCACTGGCGACGTGCGCAATTGCATTCCGCAGTTGCTCTTTGTGGATGTAGCGACTCCGTGCGTAGCGCAGATCCGAGTACGTCGTGCCAGGGTCGGCACTGGGCAGGCGTTTGAACCCGGTATTGGTGCCCAGGCCATAGAGACAGAGCAGGAGCCGTCGGTGCAGGACATCGCGCGGGAGGCGTTCCCGGCTGGCGACCGAGGTCAGCATATCAGGAAAGCCCGTGCGCAGCGCAGTTTCTTTGAGCATATCGAGCAAGCTCGTCATCGGCCAGCGGGTACCCACTTCCTGTTTGAGGCTGAGCAGATTGCGGGGTTCCGGTTGGGAAGCCAGTGGGGTAATGCTAATCGGCTTCTTCTTCCGGTTAGGCAGCAGCCGCACTTTGTCGCGTATGCGTGGCATGGCCCCGTCCAGGGAGCGCAGGGCGAGGCTCTTGTCTTCTTTGAGTTTTTCGATGAAGACATCTGCTTCGGTGGGTTGGCGCAGGGCCTCGTAATAGGTGGCTCGCTTCTGGCTAAAGTCTGTCGGCAGATCGTCGTCCGGGTCGCGATAGCGGTTGGCCCCCTCAATCCAGATCTCTCTCACGCGCACTTTCTCCCGCAGGGCCTGCAAGGTGCAGACTTCATAATTGAGCCGGTTGACGCGACTGGTACCATCATCGTCTTCCTCTACCACAAACTCACGCCATTTGGAGGCGACGACCTCTTTGATGGGGATGCTTTCGTGGTCAGGGTAGTATTGGCGAGGGCTATGGACATAGTCCTTGACCAGCTGCAGCGCGCGAATGACCGGGCGATACAGTTCGTTATTGGAGCGAAAGTCGAGGATCTCGAGCAGTTCTGGAACCATGCGCCGGTAGTGGTGGCTATAGGAGGCACGCATGATCAGATGCACCTGCTTGCGGAAGGCAGGGCTTTTGGCCTTGTACTCTTTGATCGCCTCCTGCAAGAGCTTTTCACTGGCAACCGGGAAGATGACCTCACGCACGGGTCCATCGGGACGTTCGACGGCAGCTTCGGCAACCCGGTACAGGATGCCCTCTTTGTTTCCCACACGCTTGAACTCGTTGAGGTACTCTTGCTCGACCCGCTTCTCAGCACGCACATCGATTTTGTGGACGATGTGAATGAGCAGATCCACTAAGGCATCAGTAGTCTCTTGCGCGCGCAGGAAGCACAGAGCGGAAAGATACGTCAGGCGTTTGGCCTTAGAATGGGCACGCAGGCGCGATGGTTCTTCGATACTGGCACGATTGCGATAGACGGCCAGGACCTTGCGCGCGATACCAGGAAACAGGTCGTCGGGAAGCGCCAGTTCCCGTATACGCCGCAGCTTCGCCATTTCTTCCAGCATGGTTGCCAGTCCGACTCGTCCAGGGTCCATGCGCAGTTGGTGGAGGGTGATTTCGGCCGAAGCGGCTGTCACCTGTGGCGTATTCGGGGCTTGCCCTTCTGGTTCTCCCCCCCTCTCCCCATCTGCCGCATCGTGTCCCTCAGGGGCGGTGATCTCGGTCAAGAGCAGTGCTTCCAGGGCCGCTTGTGACACTTCCGGAAGGCGAGCAAGCGTGGCCTCATAGAACTGTTGCTCAAAGGTGCGAGCGGCGGAGCGGATCAGACGGGTGAGGCGATCTGGGGTAGGAGCCTCCAGGTGCGTCCGTCGAAACCAGGCGTAGGCTTGTTCTCGCAGCCGTTCATCTTGGTGTTCTTGTGGGAGGACCTCGGTAATCAGCCACTGTTGCATCTGTTCGCCATCAGCAACGCTTGACTCGCGAAAGCCAAGCGCCTCGCGAATTTGCGCACGATGGTATTCGATGGTGCGTCCCTGCCAGGCATACTGCATGTAGGCGGTAGCGTCAACCCCTACTTGCGTGGCCAGGAAGGTGATAACGATACCAGGAACCTCATGCTTGTGTTGGGGAAAACGGCCTTCTCGCCGGAAGAATTTCAGCAGGACCGCAAAACCTAAGCGCGTCGCTCCAGTTTTGTTGTCCAAAAGAGTACAATCCTCAACGTCTAAGGTCCAGTGTTCCACTAACTCTTCATTTTCCCATTGTCGTTTCATGACGATATCTCATGCGTACTCCTTTCATGTATTTGAGCCGAGTTCCGAGAATTGACAGAGTTGGAACTTTCGACTCATGCATGAGTATAGCGGGCAGCGGAGAACAGCACAATAACCAGACAAAAACGTAGGCAAAATGGGCCAAGTTCTGTTGCCAAAAGGAAAGTCGGAACTCCTGACGTATGCGAATTCTGCCCGTTTTGCCCGCTACCCTGCACCTGCTGATACCTGACGTAGCGATGGGCCTCGTTGGGAGTGTCACGGAAGATCACTGTGGATTTCTTCTCCTCATTTAAGCCAACTGGTAAATGACTTACGACATGAGCGGATTTTGCCCACCGACTGGTAAATGCCCTACGAAATGAGCAGATCTGGCCCTCAAACGTGAAACATTGCCAAGAGTCTTGAGCACTGGGGCAAAATTTCCTGGAAAAACCGCTCTCCATCTGGCTTCTTCCATCGATACTTTGTAAATTTCCATGGGATGTGCAATGAGTTGGCTCTGTGAAGTCGAACGGGCGTGAGCGCGTCCTTCTTGGATCTCAGTTTGCAAGAGGCAGCAGAGCCATTCCTCACTCCACGGCCTATGGCGCTGTTCATGGCGCTTTTATGACGCTTCCTCCTTATACTAGGGAGGACGAGAGAAGGCAGGGTGCATGAGCGGGACACCGACTTGTATACATCGGTGACACCTCTCGCACCTGTGAGTTGCGATCAAACGGCCAATTGCACACACGAAATGGGAAACAAGGAGGAGAGAGTCATGAGAATTGGAATGGTAGGAGCAGGAGCGCAAGGCGGCACCCTGGCCAAGCAACTGGCCAAGGCCGGACACGAGGTCCGGGTAGCCAACAGGCGCGGGCCACAATCGTTGCAGGAATTCGCCAAGCAGACTGGGACGATCGCTTCGACGGTGGAGGATGCCGCCACCCATGCGGAAGTGATCATGATCGCCCTTCCCTTCAAGGACATCCCAAGCCTGCCAAAGCCCCTCTTCAAGGACCTGCCCGACTCTGTGACCATCGTGGATGTCTCGAATTACTACCCCTCCTGGAGGGATGGGCCAATCCCTGAGGTCGAGGCGGACCCAGCGGAAAGTGAGTGGGTCGAAAGGCAGATTGGCCGCCCCGTGGTCAAGGCCTTCAACAGCATCACCTCTGACAGCTTGCAGAACCTTGGAGAGCCAGTCGGCTCAAGCGACCGCATCGCGCTTCCGCTTGCCGGAGACCGGGTCGAGGACAAGAAGAAGGTCGCAAAGCTCATCAATGACCTCGGATTTGATGAGCTCGACATCGGGTCCTTGTCCCAATCGTGGAGGCAGCAGCCCGGAACGCCGGCCTACTGCACCGACCTGGATCTGGAGAGCCTCTCGGCAGCCGTGAACGCGGCGGATCGGCGAACGGCTACCGAAAAGCGTGAAGAGCAAAGTCGGGCCATAGTGGCTTTGGGCCCCAATGCCACTCCTCTGGAGAGGGTGAAGGTTTCCAGCCTCTATTTTCATCAGCCAAGGAAAAGAGAAAAACACATGGCATCGTTTGCATCGGTTTTCCCTATTCTGCCGGGAAAGACAGAGCAATGGAAGCGCTTTTGCCAGGAGATGGTTGGGCCTCGCCGGAGCGAGTACGAAGCCTCCAACAAACGCCTGGGGATAACCAGGGACTTCGCCGCTCTCCAACAGACTCCACAAGGGGATGTGACCGTCGTGTACTTGGAGGCGCAAGATATCCCACGTGTCTTTGAGGGATATGCAAGCTCGCAGGAGCCCTTTGATGTTTGGTACCGTGAACAGCTCAAGGACATCCACGGCGTTGACTTTTCACAGCCCCTCCCAGGTCCACTGCCGGAAGTCTTCATCGATTGGCGAGCCAGGTAAAACGCTTCTCGTCCGCCTTGTTTCTGCCGGCGTTTCTGCTGGTCTTCTCACATCTCGAGAAAGGGAGTGGTCTTGAGCAGGGCAATCTGTTCGAAGAGTGAGGTTCAGGCGCTACACATCAATCTTCGAACAACGTGTTTTCTCACGCTCAATTGTGTGTGAGGATTGATGTCATTTACCAACTAGCCTGTTCTCGTGTATCAGCCAGCTCAGATGCCTGGTCTATCATCAGACCATATCCAGACGATAAAGACGTGGCAACAGCCCGGAGCGGTCGGGGTATTTACAACTTTCTCTGATGATACCCAGGATGTGGAGCGCTTTGCCCTGGTTCGTTCGTTGAAGTCGCTCACATTTGAGGGCAATTTCTCACGTTTGAGGGCTAAACCTGCTCACTTCGTAGGGCATTTACCACCGACCTGAGCACTTGCCCACCAATATGAGCAGCGTAACCATCAGGCGTAAACGAAGCCGCTCTCCAAGCCAATAGGTGTGTGCCGTTTCTGTCAATTCAGTGCTCACTATTCGGCGTCCTGCTGGTCCTGAATATTCGGACAGGTGTTAAAAGTCAACTAGAATGGCCGACAACGATTACTAATTGCTCTGATTCACGAGAGCAGAATCCATCTCCTCAGAGAGATGATGCTGACCGGCAACCTCCGCGCGGTAGCTCTCCACACTCATCATATCTAAAATGACCGAATGGTGGACCACACGATCGATCGCCGCGAGGGTGGTCATGGGATTTTTGAAAATGCGCTGCCATTCGGAGAAGACCAGATTGGTGGTAATCAGCACCGATTTGTGTTCGTAGCGCTCGGCCAGGAAGGTAAAGAGGACCTCCATTTCATCGCGATCCTGCTGCACATAGCCGATATCATCCAGGATGACACAAGCAAACTTGTCCAAGCGGGCGAGTTCCTGGGGCAAGCGCAGATCGCGCTTGGCAGCGAGCAAGCGTTGGACCAGGCTCGCGGTGCTACACCAGAGCACGGGATGGCCCTGCACGAGCAACTCATGGCCAACGGCAGCCAGAGCATGGCTCTTCCCAACGCCTGGCTTGCCGACGGCAATGACATTGCAGGCTTGCTCCAGAAACGCCCCACTCTTGAGCCGTTCAAGCTGGAGTTGCAGGGCAGGCGACAGTCGCGCCAGGTTGAGGGTGCGAAAGGTCTTCTCGCGCGGCAGCCCCGATTGCCGTAGTAATCGTTCAGTCCGTCGCTGGAGCCGCAGTTCCTCCTCATGGCGGGCCAGTTCGTACAGATAGGCTTCATGGGTGAGGCCTTCTTTCGCTGCTTTGAGGGCCAGATCGGCAAAGAGCGCCGCCATGCCTGCCAGATTCAGACGCCCCAAGAGGGCGGCCAAGTTGTCATGACGATTAGGGGTGGTGTTAGGCATGGATCCTCCTGGAGGGCAGCAACCGATCATACGCTGAGAGATCGAGCGTGGGCGCCTGGATGTGCGGAATTGGTTGCGGCGAGGCTGTCCCCACGAGCTCACGCACCGCAGCGGCTGGTGGGACGCTGCCCGCTTCCAGCAGCAAGCTGAGTGCCGTTTCGACCTCCGACTCCGCCGTACTGGCCGCCAGGTGCAGCACGCGCACATAGTCATGATCGGCGCGCGCAGGCAACTCCTTCAGTAAGCGGTCGTAGGCTTGGCGGAAGAGCGTGGTCGGAAAGAGCTCATCACGATAGCGGTACGCCGCAAACGCTCCTGGCTTGCGCTAAAGGCGACCAGATGAGATGGTGATAATCGATGCGGTGCTGCTGTTTGCCCACCAAACGCGGCAGCGTAAACGTGCGCATGGTGCCTACATAGCCCTCCAGCGTTTCGGCGCGCACACGCACCAGCACGGTGGTGCCAATGAGTCGCGAGGGGACTGAATAGGTGTTGCCCAGCACCTGGACTGTGCTAAAGCGACTCACGCTGACCCGCAGTTCCTTGCACAGCGCCAGCTTCGCCGCCGGTAAGGGACGCAGCGCTTCCTTTTCTGTGGCAAATCGCACTGCTCGGCTCTGGTTGCGCTTGGCGAGCAGGTTCTGCAAGAACGCTTCATAGGTGCGCCGGTCAGCAAAGTCGCGGCTGCCCCGCACCCGCAGCGCTTGATCGACCGCCTCGCGGACCGCGGAAATGAGATTGCTCTACGTCCCCGTTCTCATGAGCTACACCGGTATTGTTCCAGGTCGGCTGCATCCCGTAATGAGTCATGAGGGCTTTGTAGCGTTCGGTCCAGTCCTCGCGCTCGCCTTTGTCCAGTTGACGAACGGCAGCCGTCAAATGATCAGTGCGGTGCTGCTCGGGGACGCCTCCCACTTGCCAGACGCAGCGCTCCAATCCCTGGGCCAGCGCCTCAAAACTCTCGACTTTTACAGACCGTGACGGCTTCTACATTGGAGTACGTCAGCACGAAATGGAAGAGCAGGTGCGGGAATGCCACGCCACTGATCGTGATGCCCAGGTCGTCCATCTGGGTGAAATCGGACTGCCCTCGTTCGCCTGGCTGATGCCGTTGTTCGAAGATCACGTCCTGCTCCGGCCCATGCAGCGCTTTCCACTGCGCGATGTGGCGCTGCAAGGTGCGCACCTGGATCGGCTGATACTGCTGGGGATGTCGCTCGCACAGCAGCGCAAACAACGTCGTCCCGAGGCCTCGCCGGATCGCGTTGCAGCTCCTGCACGACCCACGGCCAGTCTTCTTCAAACGGGTTCGGGCGCGTTCGCCACGTGTGGGGACGTTTCAGTTCGCTGGGCAACTTTCCTGCCCGTTCATACCGACGGGCCGTTCGTTCGCTCATCCCTGCTCGGGCGGCGGCGACGTGTTGGGTGGCTCCTTTGTGTCTCGCTTGCATAAATAGCTTGACCTCTGTATCCTTCTTCACATGACACCCCTTTGTACTTATTGATGGGTGTCATGGTAGGTCATCACCCGACCCTTTTACTGCTAAGATAAAATCTTGCCATTTGGTTGTCTATCAGGTACTCTTGGAGTAGATAAATGTTCTATTCAATCGGCAAGGAGAGGCATCATGAAATTTCTGCTCACCTCTTGTGGCATCAGCAACACCAGTATCCATGACGTGCTGGTCGACCTCCTGGGCAAACCGATCGCCGAGTCCAGCGCCCTCTGCATTCCCACCGCGGCGTACGCCTTGCCCGGCGGTGCTGCCATGGCCTATCGGCTGATCCGCGGAGTGGCGGCCAGCCCCTTGTGCGAAGTGGGGTGGAAGTCGTTGGGAGTGCTGGAGCTCACCGCTCTGCCCAGTATCAAAGAAGAACATTGGGTCCCTCTGGTCCAGGAGGCTGACGCCCTGCTGGTTGGAGGCGGCGACCCCTTTTACCTGTGCTACTGGATGCAGCAATCGGGACTGGCAGACCTCTTGCCGGAGCTTCCGCGCGAGACGGTCTATGTGGGGGTGAGCGGTGGGAGTATGGTGGTCACAGCGATCTCTAGAGAGCAATACGATATGTGGGGCACAAATCCGCCCACCGGCAGCGACAGAGCGCTGGGACTGGTTGATTTTACGTTGTATGCGCACCTGGATCATCCTGATATGCCGGACGCTTCCCTGGCCAACATAGAAAGATGGGCCGCTGGGGTGGATGTGCCAGCGTATGCTATTGACGATCAGACCGCCATCAAAGTGACCGACGGCGTCGTTGAAGTTATCTCCGAGGGCCACTGGAAACGGTTTGTGCCCTAAGTTTCGGGGCAGTTTCGGATTTTTCCATGCTGCCTCTCCCGCTGCCCGTCAAGCCAGATTCGAACAGGGAGAAAATGGCGAGATGTGTTAGGAACAAATGGCAGGGTTTTTACAGGAACAGCCAGTAGTCTGAAGAGGCTACTGGCCTCATTTTATCGTAACTGTTAGCAGGATCTTGGCCCTTGAGTATGAATGGAACGAAAAACGGCTCTACCGCGCATTTGGTGATTCAAGCTCATCAGGAGAACGATGGGGATACATGGCTCTTCTCCAGCAGCGATTGCTCGACACATGTTACTAGCTCTGCAATTTCCAAATCACCACATGTGCGAGCGAGCCCAACCTTTCTGGCGAAGTGCACGCTCACGGGAAGCAGGTACACCTTCGCGCCCTGCTCGACGAACCAGACTGGGATGGCGATCTCACGGCCGGACGTTCGACCGGTGACGCTCATCTCAATCTCGAAAGTCGGCGCTCGCGCCTGCTTGAACTCTGCGAGCCGCAAGGGGCCCTCCTTTCTTCCTTTGCCGCATGGACCACCATCTTCGTCGGATCAGGCGGAAGACCATGCTGCTCCAGGCACGCTGATCGCTGGGAGCTTCCGCCTCTTTGGTCATGAGGGCCTCTCCGACCTGCATCTGATCGGGACAAAGGAGCAGCACCTCCGCCGGAGTCAACAGAGCACTGCCCTGGCTCTGACCAACTCCGGACGGAAGCACGAGCGGTCTGCCATGAGACATGCTGGACCAGCTCTTCGCCCGCAGCCGTCTCACTCACGGCAGCAGCTTCTCCAGGGTGATCGGCAGGTCGCGGACGCGGATGCCCGTGGCATGATAGACGGCGTTGGCAATCGCAGCAGCGGTGCCGACGATCCCGAGTTCGCCAATCCCTTTCGAACCCATTGGATTGACATGCAGATCCTCCTCGTCGATCCAGGTCACGTCGATGGTGCCGACATCGGCATTGGTCGCGATATGGTATTCCGCGAAGTCATGGTTCACGTAATCGCCGAAGCGCGGGTCCAGGACGCTCACCTCGTGCAGCGCCATCGACAGGCCCATCGTCATGCCGCCCAACAACTGTGAGTGGGCCGTCTTCGGGTTGATCACGCGCCCAATGGCGAAAACCCCGAGCAGCCGCGGCACGCGGACCTCGCCGGTGTCCGCGTTGACACGGACCTCGGCGAACTGCGCGCCAAACGCGTGCATCGAGAAGTGTTGTGCCTCGGGGTTCGTCTCGAATGCGCCGGTGGCCTCCAGCCCTGCGGCGGGCACTGCGCCGCTGTGCTCGTCGCGCAGCCGGGTGCGGAGCTGGCGCGCCGCCTCCACGATCGCCCACCCCCACGAGGCGGTACCCGACGAACCCCCGGCCACGAACGCCCTCGGCAGGGCGCTATCGCCGATCTCGAGCTGCACGCGCTCCAGCGGCACCTCGAGCGCGTCCGTCGCGATCTGGGTCAGCGCCGTCCAGGCTCCGGTCCCGATGTCCGAGGCGTCGATGCGCACACGATAGTTTCCCGCACGATCGACCTGTACGAGCGCGGTCGCTGGAAACTGGATGGCCGGAAACGTCGAGGCGGCCACGCCAGTCCCAATGAGCCAGGAGCCATCACGTCGCGCGCGCGGCTGCGGGTCGCGCGGCGCCCAGCCGAAGCGCGGCGCCCCTTGCCGCAGGCAGGCGACGAGGCCACGGCTACTGAACGGGTGCCCGCTCTCGGGATCGACCGCCGGTTCGTTGCGGATGCGCAGCTCGATCGGATCGAGCCCACAGGCAATCGCCAGCTCGTCCATCGCCGACTCGAGTGCAAACATGCCTGGACACTCGCCAGGAGCACGCATGGTCGTCGGCACGGGCATGTCGAGCCGCGCGAGCCGGTGCGTGGTGCGGCGGTTCGGCGCCGCGTACATCACCCGCGTCGGGGCGGCCGTCGGCTCGGCGTACTCGTAGATCGTCGCGGTCTGCTCGACGACGTCATGCGCGATCGTCGTGAGCTGGCCGCTGCGGTCGGCCCCCAGGCGTATGCGCTGGATCGTCGGCGGGCGATAGCCCGTCAGTGCGAACATCTGCTGCCGCGTGAGGGCGAGCTTTACAGGCCGCCCCGCTGCCTGCGCGGCCATCACGGTGAGGATCGTGTGCGGGTGCGGGAACGCCTTGGAGCCGAAGCCACCGCCGACATAGCGCGCGATGACGCGCACGTGCTCGGGCGGGAGTCTGAAAGCCGAGGCCACTGTATCCCGGATGAAGTGTGCGCCCTGGTTCGCGTCGTAGAGGGTGACGCCCTCGTCGCTCCAGATAGCGGTGGTCGCGTGCGGTTCGAGCGGATTGTTGTGCTCGGCGGGCGTCGTATAGGTGTGGTCAAGCGAGACGGCAGCCGGGGTCAACGCGGCCTCGACATCCCCGCTCTCGGTATCAGACTCGTCGCCATTGATGAGTCTCTCCGGTGTGGAGAGATCGCCGCGGTCAGTGCGCAGTTCGACGTCGTGTGGCTGCTCCTCGTAGCGGACGACGACCAGGCTCGCGGCCTGGCGCGCGATCTCGGACGTCTCGGCGACAACCGCAGCCACGAACTGCCCATGATAAGCAACGGCATCCGATTGGAACACCGTCAGGGCATCGGATTGGAACACCGCCAGGGCATCGTCAAGTGGCGCCAGCCGTGGGGCGTTCTCGTGCGAGAGCACGGCGATGACACCGGGCAGCGCTCGGGCAGCGCTCGCGTCGATCGACACGACGCGACCTTTGGCGATCGTGCTCTGGACCGGGAAGACGTAGGTCACACCCTCGACCGCGTACTCGTAGGCGTATTTTGCCGCGCCGGTGACCTTCTGCGCCCCGTCGATGCGGTCCAGAGGCGCGCCGATGGCGCGCGTGATGAGTTGCGTTTTCATCGCCGGTCTTTCTCCTCCTCGGTCAGGTCAAGCAGCGTCCGCACCAGGGTGTTGCGGGCGAGCGGGACCTTGAACGCGTTACCGGGCAGCGGCTGTGCATCAGCAAGCTCGGCCTCAGCGGCCCGGCCAAACACTTCCTCGGTTGCCGGTGCGCCGCGCAGCGCAGCTTCGGCTCGCACTGCCCGCCACGGCACAGACGCGACGCCACCGAGCGCGATGCGCACATCCCGCACGACTCCGTTGGCGATATCGATTGCTGCGGCCACCGAGACAAGCGCGAAGGCGTAGGACGCGCGATCGCGCACCTTGCGATAGTGCGAGCGCGTCGCGAACGGAAGCGGCGGCAGGTCGACGGCCGTGATCAGCTCGCCATGCTCGAGCACCGTGTCATGCTGCGGCTCGTCGCCTGGCAGGCGGTAGAATTCCACGAGCGGGATCGTTCGTTCTCCCTGCGGTCCCAGCAGGCGCACGCTGGCACCCAGTGCGGCCAGGGCGACCGCCATGTCCGAGGGATGCGTGGCGATGCACGCTTCAGATGTCCCCAGGATAGCAAGCTCGCGGTGATAGCCCTCCCGTGCGGAGCAGCCGCTGCCCGGTATCCGCTTGTTGCACGGCTTCGAGACGTCCTGGAAGTAGACGCAGCGCGTGCGCTGCAGCAGGTTCCCGCCGGTGGTGGCGAGATTGCGCAGCTGGCCCGAGGCACCTGCGAGCAGCGCCTGGGCGAGCAGGGGATAGCGCGTGCGAATCGTGCGATCAGCAGCGAGATCGTTGTTGCGCACCAGCGCCCCGATGCGCACACCCCCATCGGGGAGCGGTTCGATACGGTCATAGGGCAGGTGGGTGATATCGATCAGCAGATCTGGTTCCCTCACCCCCAGCTTCAGATGGTCGACGAGGTTCGTCCCTCCGGCGAGGAAGACCCCGTTGGGCGCCTTGGCGAGAAGCGCGACGGCGCCGGATGCGTCACGTGCGCGTTCATAGCGGAAGGGATTCATCGGCGTGCCTCCTCTGCCTGCTTGGCTCGCTGCGCCTCTTCTGCCTGCTGGGCAACCTCCCTGATCGCCGGGACGATGTTGGCATAGGCGGCGCAGCGGCAGAGATTGCCGCTCATACGCTCGCGGATCTCGTCGTCGTCAAGGGTGACATGGTCAGCAGCCAGATCAGTACTCACTGCGCTGGGCCAACCGGCTTCGGCCTCGCGCAGCATCCCGACCGCCGAGCAGAGCTGTCCCGGGGTACAGTAGCCGCACTGGAAGGCGTCATAGTCGATGAACGCCTGCTGGAGGGGGTGCAGGTGGGCGCCATCGGCTGCCAACCCCTCGATGGTGACGATCTGGGCGTCCTGGTGGGCGACGGCGAGGGCCAGGCAGCTATAGATGCGTCGCCCGTCGAGCAAGATGGTGCACGCGCCGCACTGCCCGTGGTCGCAGCCCTTCTTGGAGCCGGTGAGTCCGAGCCGCTCGCGCAGCGCATCCAGGAGCGTCGTGTGGGTATCAACGGACAGCCGGTGTATCGCCCCGTTCACTTGCAGCGTGATCTCAAGGTCCATAGTATATGTATCTCCTTTGGCCCTGTTGGTTACAAGTCGTTACGTAGACAAACACTGGTTGCAAAAAGTGAAAGCCATCTCGTGATGAGCGAGCATGGTGGAGCAGCCAGGAGAGCAGTTCCTCGCTCAAAGGCCCATCAGGCACGGTGTGGGGCCACTTCTCAGCCGACGCGCCTCGCCCTCTCTGCTCCTAGTGTAAGGAGGAAGCGTCATGAAAGCGCCATGAGCATCGTCATGGGCAGTAGCCCCAAACGCTGATCCACGGATGAGCAAGAACGCACCCAGGCCGGGAAGCACATAGACCAGCCCGAACTCCGACAGAGCAGGTGGAGATGCTCTTGGTGAGATCACCATGAACAACCTCTCAGAGAGAAGCTCTGTATTAGCTCATCTATCACCAAATTAGCGCAAGAGTCCGAAAAACAACGCTAAGCCGCGAAGCTGCTTGTCAGGCTCATCTCCAGGCCATTGAGTTGCATCTCAGCCCAAATGGAGCGAGACTTTCACCAAGTGCGAGAGAGCAAGATGCGCAGATATCTCTCTCATGTGCTCTCAGTAGACTTCAATTCGACATCAACTCTTGTGAGGCTTGACATATATGTGCAGTAATGCCTAGAATTTTGCCCCCTGCTCAGCTAACAATTTTCGCAGATGTGTCTCCGACTTGCCATTGCCTCATCCACAAACTGCTCGTTTTGGAGAGGGTAGGCTAAGACCCTAGCGATTTTGAAAAGTCAAAGCAATTCGTTCTATTTCTCAAACAGAGAGTGGTTGTAAATGTGATTACTGGATGGCGGCAAAATTTGATAATTATCTGGCGTAATACCAGTATGGCCTTTTTCTTCCTGAAGCTCTGGAGAGACCAAAGCTCGGCTGGTCTAGGTACTCTTCCATTGAGAAAGCTGTCTGTGATAAGTGTCACATAATTATCAAAAAACTACGCCATCCAGTAATCACATTTACAGCTCAGGAAGCCATTTGTCCTCTCTCAGAAGGGGACTTTTTTGCTCAATTTGACTGCCCACGGGCGTCAACTCTCATACGGCGAGGCGTCTACAGATGCCATCTGATGCCTATCTCCTGACCCATCAGAGCAACACTATGCCAAGTAATGTCAGGTGTAGATGCCATCTGATACCTAGTGACTTGCCCAACCACTACCGGTATACTGGTGTCTGTCGGGTATCCCCTTCAAGGGGTCAATACGGCTGGGAGGTGGTATGCAGACAATGCCTGTTGATGGTCTTCCACCCCTCTTCTCTGCTGCTATGATAGCAGATTTGCAGGCGCACGACGAGCTGAAAAGGATCGTGACGCTTTAGAGGCCCTCTCGCGTTCACCTCTTCGCGAGAGGATGTGGATGATGGAAAAATCCATGAATGGCTGTGTGAGCACTGCGAGAGCGAGCATGTGAGGATACGAGGAAAGATGCGTCTCATGCTCTCTGCACAACTCTCTCATAAGCGTTCAGAAAGCTCGAAAACAGAGAAAGAGAAAAGACAGATTGAGAAAGGAAGAAAATGATGCAGCAAGATGATATGTGTAAATCTTGACATGAAGCTGTTGTTTTTTTTGCAATTTGACCAACTTCCCGGAAATTGGCTTGAGATGCCAGAGGAGGAAAAACGCTCCCAACAGAAGATTTGCCAAGAAATCAACAGCTTCTTCCCAAATGTATACCTTGTTAGGACAGTTTCTCAGGCTAAATTAGACTCAATGCGCAGAGAGCTGCGTCCATAAATTAAGGAGAGGAATCATGACACAAGCGGAAAAGGGCGTTTTGCCCGACATTGGCACTGTGGCAACTGTAGAGATCGACGGGTTGTCTGTTCGATATGCACGAAGCGGTGTGCCCAAAGGCACGCCTATCCTCCTGACGGCCCCCTGGCCGGAAAGCATTTACTCGTTCCATCGCGTATTGCCACGGCTTGCCACTGAGTATCCCCTCATAGCGGTTGACCTGCCGGGCGATGGCCCTTCCCAGAGCCGCCCGGACGTCATGGCACCGGAGGCGATGGGGGATTTCGTGATCTCCCTTCTCAAGCATTTCGGCATCAGCCGTACTCATGTAGTCGCGCCCGATGTCGGCACCCTCGCGGTTTTGTTCGCCGCATCGAAGAACCCCGACCTCTTCGAGAGCCTTGTTCTTGGCAGCGGGGCCATGCGCGCCGATCTTGCTGCCGGTGTATTGAAGGATATCATTTATTCGCCAACAGGTGCTTTTTCCAACATCGATGGAGCCGAGGTCGTAAAGGAATACCTGACGCATGCGGCGCAACTGACACCAGCAGCTATCATCGAGGACCTCCGGGCCGCTTCGGCCGGTAGGCGCTTTGAAGAAGCTGCTCAATATGTGCGTGGGTATATTCCCGATCTTCCCAAGCTCGAACCGAAGTTGCCTGGCATCAAAACGCCCGCGCTGATTATCGCCGGAAAGGACGATCCGATTGTCCCACCTGCCAATGGGCAGTTCTTGGCCGACCGGCTTCCGCACAATCGCTATGTCCTGCTCGATGCTCAGCACCGTGTTTGGGACCGTGTTTGGGAAGAAGCTGCTTCTGAATATATCGAAGCACTCGTATCATGGTTTGGAGGTGGCTACCGATCCCTCTGAAAGACACTGCGAGAACGCAATTTCGTCTCCTTGCGCCTCTAAAGCGGTAAGGCCGAATGTCCTAGAGTCTGTTAGTCATTCGATATCGAGGAAGCGGTAATTCGAAGGATGACACCTTCACGAACCCCTTACCCGAGCGATGGGAGCGACGACGAATGGGCTTTTGTCGCTCCCTACTTAACTTTGTTACCCGAGGACGCTGGACAGCGCACCTACGACCTGCGCGAAGTGTTCAACGGCTTACGCTGGATCATGCGAACCGGCGCGCTCTGGCATATGATGCCACATAACTTGCCTCCATGGTGGGCAGACCGACTCATTACCATATGGTTCATCCAACTTTTTGGTGAAGGCTGCGTAGCAATAAAAACATTCGTTCTATTCATTCACGAACAGATCTTCATCAAAAAAGGTTTATGTCGACAACACCGTTTCTTCCTGAGGTAAGCCCAGGATACATAGAAAAATCTCTCAGAGCGCACGAATGTTCAAGATGTTGGCCCCAGAAAGGGTTGAAGAACTGCTGTAAAAAGGACTTTAACAGATTTTTCATGTAGGTCTCCTGCCAATTTCTCCCGTTTTTCATAGCATTCGAATTGGCTTGAGAAGCGGATTCATAACGCTCTGAGAGATTTTTCCATGTATCCTGGGCCTACCTCATGACACGTACATCAGCTTTTATGATCCAGACGGGATAGCAGGGGAGCTCTCTGCTCTTTCGACTCCTTCCGAAGGGTAAACCATTCCTCCTGGCTGGTCACCCTGGTTGAAAGAACGCTGGAGAAACATACCAAGGCCTCAGAATGCGAAAGCATGCTAGATGTCTGATACAGGAGGATGTTCAATGGCTCCTAACGCAAACAACGAGGCCCTCTGCGCCTGCGTCAATCCCTTGACCCCGCTGATATCCAGTCGCTCGTAGGGTCGATCACGCCGCAATGTGCGTAGCAGGTTGCCGTCCTCAAAATCCCAGAGATGAATGGCACCATCATCCCCACAACTGGCGAGCCACTTCCCATCAGGGCTCACCTGAAGCTGCTGGACTGCTCCCTGATGTGCCTGGCACGCGCGGACACATTCCCCGCTGTGTCTGTCCCACCAGCGCAGCATCCCATCACTGCTGCCGCTGACCAGCACTGCTCCTGTATGACTCCAGGCTACGGCATAAACGATCCCCAGGTGCCCCGACAGGACTTGCACGCGCTCCCAGCTTCTGATCTCCCATACAAACACCTCCCCGCTGTCTTGGCTTCCTCCACCCGAGGCGAGCCACTTCCCATCACCGCTCCAGGCCACGTCGTTCACTTTCCCTTGATGTCCTCTGAGTTGTTTGAGCAACCTCCCGTTTGAGGGGCTCCACACCGAGAGGTTGCCATCATCACCTGCACCGACCAGCAGAGTTCCGTCTGGACTCCAGGCTACCCGGCGGGCAATAATTGGCTGCTCGCGAGCTACCCATTGGCGGGTGCCGGTGGACGCCTTCCACACCTGGATCTCCTGCCGATTGTTGCTACAGGCCAGAAACTTCCCGTCTGGACTCCATGCCACACCATAGAAGGATGTGTAGGGATCATCGGGGTCCCTCATCACCTGTCGGCTCTCTCCCGTGGCCGCGTCCCAAATCTGGATGAGATTATCCCATCCTGAACTTGCCAGCCACCTGCCATCAGGACTCCATTGCACTCCAAACACAAGGTAGTGATGGCCCTGCAGCAGCCTGGGAGGCGTCAGGCCATCTCCATTCCAGAGGGTCACCAGGCTATCCGAGCTCCCACTGGCAATGTTCGTCCCATCAGGACTCCACGCGATGTCATAGAGCGAGACTGAGTAGCCCTGTAGGATCTGCTCACATTGGCCACTTTCCGTGTCCCACACCCGCAAGGTGCCATCCGTACTGCCACTGAGCAGCCCTCGGCTGTCGGGCAGAAAGGCAAGAGAGAACACCGCGTCGGTATGTCCATGGAGCACCATCCGACAGATGCTCCGTTCCATATCCCAGAGCCTGATGGTATGGTCGAAGCCTGCACTTGCCACGGTCCGTCCATCAGGACTCCAGGCGACTGTTTTGACCCGATCGCTATGTCCGATGAGCGTCTGGCGGACCTCTCTACTGGCCACCTCCCAGAGTTTGAGCGTGTGGTCCCAGCTCGCACTGACCAGTTGGCTCCCGTCGGGGGAAAAGGCCAGTCCCATCCCCCAGCCTGTGTGCCCAGAAAGACGTGCGACGCAGGTGGCTAACCCGCTCTGCTCTCTCTTCCAGAGCCGGACGCAGCGATCGAAGCCGAAACTGGCGAGCACGTTCCCATCAGGACTCCAGGTGAGGGCAAAGACCGCCTGAGGATGCGGGAGCGTCTCAAGAAGGGTCCCAGCCTTCGCATCCCAGAGATGAACCTTCCCATCGGTGCTTCCACTGGCAAGCACACTGCCATCTGGGGAAAAGGCCAGATCAGAGATATAGGTGGTATGCGTGCCCGACCAGAGCAACGTGCCATGTTCCACCTCCCAGAGTTTGACCATCCCATCATAACCCACACTGGCCAGATGGCGTCCATCCGCGCTGAAGGAAAGCGCATGCACCACGTCGGAATGCGCTTGCCAGGACCGGTGCAGGATCTGCTGGTCCCATACCCATATTTCTCCACGTCTGCTGCCTGCTGCCCAGTACCGTCCATCGTGACTGATCGCCACGGCCCAAATAGCACCGAAGGTCGACGTCCAGGCGCACTCCTGCAAGGTGGCCCCGGACAGCGTCGTATCCTGCATCTCGATCCCCTGCAAATAGGCCCCGCGAAGGGAGAGCCGAGAGAGATCCAGACCGCGCAGATGCCCACGCTGCTCACGCAGCAGCGCCAGCACGTTGGTCGGTCCATAGCCCTGCGCGAAGTCAGCTCGGGCGCGTAAGCGTTCCAGGAGCACAAGCAGATGCTCCTCCAGATCCATCCGCTCCGGATACGCGCTGCGCAGTTGGAGCAGCAGTGGGACCACCATGAGACGCACCTGGGCCTGCCGCACGTAGACAGAGGAGCGGGCATGGATCAGACTCTGCTCGATCAGGCGGGAGAGCTGGCCCTGCTGGATCTCGCTCGTGGCTTCAGCAATCAGTCGCGCGGTCGCAAATTCCAACACCACCGATTGCAGGGTAAAACTGCCCGGATAGTGCCCTTGCTCGACGAGCGAGCGGCGTCGGAGCGCCTCCACCGTCTCTAGCAGAGTGGCACGTGGTAAGGGCATTGCCTGCACCGCCAGCAGCTCTTCCAGACTGACCGGTTCGCGCAGGACCGCCAGCCACAGCAGCAGGCGCTGTTCGACCCCAGAGAGGCGGGCGAATTGCTCGGCCAGCAGCTCACGCACGCCACCAAAGACGATTTCGCCCTGCTCCAGAAACGGAGCGATCTGGCTCCCAAAGAGCTCCACAAGAGTCTGCGCCACGATCTTCAAGGCGAGAGGATTGCCCCCGTATGCCTCGATCAGCCGCCTCTGCTCTGATGGGTCACCCATGACCTCCTTTTCTGCCAACAATTGTTGGCAGGCAGCGATCTCCAACGGAGACAGACGCAAGGCGCGCACAGGTGCCCGACTCCCTTCCAGCGGTGCGAGTGCGATGGGTTTCTCCCGAGAGGTGAGCAGCAGGCAACTCTGATGCACTGTCTCTGCTACCCGACGCAACAACTGGGCGTAGTCCTCGTAGCCGGAACGCATCTGACCCGTGTCTGTGTTTTCCTCCAGCAACGTTTCCAGATTGTCAAGGACGAGCAGGACACGCGTATGCCGCAGACCTTCCAGAAGGAGGGTCAGGCGCTGTTCAAAGCCGGCTGAGAGGTCGCGCAGCGCTTGAGGGGTAATCACCTGAAGGAACTCATCCAACAGAGTAGAACATGCTGGAGCATTGCGCAGTGAGCGCCAAATCACGACTTCGAAGTGAGCTGCCACCTGATGCATCACGCTGGTCGCCACCGCTGATTTACCAATGCCACCCAGGCCCAACACACTCACCACCCGACACCGCTCTGTGACGATCCATTGGGAAAGCTGGGCCAATTCCTCCTCTCGTCCATTGAAGCTTGACACATCCAGCGCATCTCCCCAATCGACCCGTGGCTCGGCAGTTGACTGGATCAGCGCCTGCTTCACGGTACTGCTCGGCTCATCCTGCTCCTTTGCCACAAGGGTCAGCCGATGGTGCCTCTGGCTTAGCAGTTCTTGCAACCACGACTCGTCGATGAGGACTTTCTGGTGCGCCGCTTGCCAGAGGGTACGGATCTCCTCGACCTCTCGTCCGGTTGTAAAAGCGTGCTGTTGCACTCCAAGGCCAATGAAGTCTTTGAGGTGGTCGGCTGTGGGGTAACTGCTCCCGGCCTCCCATTCCCCCACTGCCTGCCGGGAAACTCCCAGCTGCGCAGCTAGTTCGGCTTGCGTCAGCTTGAACTGCCTCCGCAGCGTGGCGATCAACTGCCCAAAGGCATAGTCCCGCTCCCCATAGGAGAATCGCTTCACGATCCGTCTTCCTTTCTCCTGACCCATTAGCGCAACACTATGCCAGGTAATGACAGATGCAGATGCCATCTGATGCCTAGTGACCGGGTAAGTCCCTACCTGAAGTTCATCGAGGATGATTTCCTGAACGGCCAGCGCCTCGACCCGAAGACCGATGGTCGCCCCGACCCGCGCCCGACGGTGCGCGAGGATGTGTCTATCCTCGGCAACTTGCTCTCGGATTTCGACTTCTCGCAGTCGCCGCGCCCGCCTATGATCTTATCGACGAATCCGGCGCCGGGTCCTGCTTCGATGTAAGGCGAGCAGACAGACGGGTAGTGTGCCTGTTAGACGGAAACACTCTGCTCTTCGCTTTGAACAACATGTTTGATGCCCTTTTCAGTCGCTCGTACACGCATGAAGAGGGCACAGACTGCCGCGCCGCCACAGAGTATGAGGCAGGCAAGCGCTGTAAGCTTAAATCCCTGAAGAATCACCTCATCGACAAGCAGGCGGTTGATGCCTGCCCCGGATACAATGAACTGGTTGGCCGCCGCCCGGCTTGTCGCGAGGTACGATGGAAGGGTTGTATTGATATGGAAGAGATAGACCTGGCTCAGCACAGCGACCCCGAAGGCTGTCCCGATATTGCGTGCCATGCCGAGCGTTCCTGATGCTAACCCCGACTGATTCGTTGAAACAGCGCTCACCACTGCAAGCGTAGCGCAAGAGACGAAGACGGGAATGGCAAGACCTCGCATGATAAAGGTAGGCAGTAATCCACCGGCATAGGTGCTCTGAGGTGTCAGTGTCACCAGAATGTAGAGAAAGCTCAATCCCATTACCAGTACCGCAAGGACAATGAATACATACAGTCGGTGCCTGGCCCATTGCGCGATCAAACCGGTCAGGGGAGTTAGCACGACAATCAATCCGGTGGCCGGTAAGAAGGCAAGGCCCCCCTGTAGTGGAGAAAATTTCCATGTATTTTGCATGAACAGGCTCCAGTAGGGCTGCGAGCCAAAAAGCGCCGCTGAGAATAAGAAGAAGCTCAGACACCCCATGACGAAAGGGGAATTGCGAGACAAGGCCAGGTCAACGAGCGGCCAGCGCACACGCCGTTCTGTAATGACGAACAGCATCAGAATTACGATTCCAGCCAGGCAACTCCCAATCACGACGACGTTTGTCCAACCCACATCGCCAGCGCGTGTGAAGCCGAATAACAGGCACAGGAGCCCACCGGATAGGAGGAGCAGGCCTAGCCAATCTACCGGCACAGCACTCTTAGTCTCCCGTGTCTCCGGAACGAACAATACCGCCATGAGGAGAGCCACTATTCCAAAGGGAACATTCACAAAAAAGACCCAGCGCCAGTTCCCACCCTGAATCAAGAGTCCTCCAAGCACCGGGCCAGCGATCAGACCGAGGCCAGAAATCCCTCCATAAATGCCAATAGCCAGACCGTGCTGGCGCGGCGGAAAGGCGCGAATAATGATGGCCAGAGTCCCAGGCGTCATGATAGCCGCACCAACACCCTGTATCACACGGAAGACGATCAAGGTGGTAATACCAGGGGCCAGGCCACAAAGCAATGAAGCGCTGCTGAAAAGCGCTAAACCTGAAAGGTACAGCGCCCGCTGCCCCCAGAGATCTCCCAGTCGCCCCATCCCCATTGGCAGCACTCCAATCATCAGCACATAACCCGAAATCGTCCAGGAGACCGTGCTGAGCGGAGCGTGGAAATCATGCCCGATGGTAGGCAACGCCACATTGACAATAAACAGGTCGATATAGAGCATGAGCAGACCAGAGCAAGCGGCTAGCAATGTAAGCCACCGGGAAGGTGTGCGTTTTTCCATGAAACAATCTCCAGATTCTTTGTTTGAAGAGATGTATGGAACTCTCTCTACCACATCATGAAGGAAGTATACATGAATAAAAGTCACCAGTCAAGTTATTTAGATAGTAATTTTTATAGGCGATATTTTTCTTGATAGTGACTATCAAATATGTTACAATAGCAACAAATGGGATGGAGGGAAATCAATGAAAACAGAAGAGAGAGTTGTTGAGAAAGGCACGCCAGAACCGCTCGCTTTACTACAGGAGGTTATCAACACTCGTTACGGGCGAACGCGCCCTGATGATTGGCATAGCCTTGAACAGTTGCGTACGTGGTTAATCGAGCACCAGTTACTCGCGCGAGAGGCACCTCTTACGCAGGGAGATCTGCGCCGGCTTATTGAAGTTCGCGAGGCTCTACGCGGTCTGCTGCGCGGCAACAATGAGGTACCCGTAGCCCCTGAGCATATTGAGACGCTGAATCACACCGCAAAGCACGCGCCTCTGATTGTCCAATTTCGCCAGGAGGGGCCGGCGAATCTCGTACCCGATATCGAGGGAGTTGATGGAGTCATCAGTTTCTTGCTCGGTATCATGTTCACGGCCATGATGGGTGGAAGCTGGGCGAGACTCAAAGTCTGTAGCAATGAACGCTGTCAAAAAGCCTTCTACGATACCTCAAAGAATCGTTCAGGAAGGTGGTGCGCTATGGCAAAGTGCGGTAGCCGCGTCAAGGCTCGGGCCTATCGACAACGCCAGCAAAAAGAGATGGGCGAAGTGAAATAAATCACATGGTTCCCATATCGCTTCGTTCGGGGCGATCAACAAAACGTACATATCCCGGATTATTATGTTGGGGCGCGGTTAATTCGATATATCCATCGATCACCTGCTCGGCAAAGGGGCCAGGGGGAATGGATGGTTCGATGTAAATTTGGGAATTCTATGGATGGAATCAGGATAAATCGGTGAGTGGGTCTTTCCTCAGAAAGAGGGCAGATCGCTCACCGATTTATCAAAATTTGCGCTCACGGAATTCCCAAATTTACATGCAGTTCCCGGTTAAAAGCTGATTTTGCCTGAGATGTTCGGCGCTCTTGGGGCTGACGCTTCCACTGGCCCCTGATGGGCATTTTTGCCAGAGGTGGAGAAGCCAGGGAGATCAACGCGCAGACGGTTACACATTGCTTGCTGAGCTTTCTCAGTTGTTAGAACCCTTACCAAAAACACCAACGTACAAGAGTGAGTAAGATGCTGGAAGTCCTCTTTTTGATTCTCCCCCTCCACAAGGTGCTTGTCTTCCTTCCGTAAAGGATATCAATTTACAAGATAGCGATGAAAGAAGCTAGATGGAAAGCGGCTTTTCCAGGAAACGCGTGTACCAGTGCTCCCATTGGAGGGCAAGTGCTTACGTCGGAGGGCCAAACCTGCTCACTTGGTACGGCATTTACCACCACCAACAACACGGTTGATATGGGTCATGCTTCATTCCTTTCATCATCTCGTATTCAAGCAAGTGCTTGCTTGACAAAATGCTCTGGAGAGGGTATACTTTCGGTATTCAAGCAAGTGCTTGCTTGATAGCGTATCATGGTCAAATCAGACACGTACTTGAATGTTCAGGAGAGAAGCATACTATGCATGAGTCCATACCTACCCGAGAAGATGTCACCTTCCCGAGCGATGACCGTCGGCACGCCTTGATCCTGGCCGCCTATCAGAGTATCGCCGAGAAAGGCTTCGAGGGGCTGCGTACACGGGAAGTTGCCGCTCAGGTTGGCATCCATTCCGCCACCCTGCACCACTACTTTCCCACCAAAGAAGCACTGATCCAGGGGGTCGTTGACTATGCTGTTCAACGGCTGATTCAGGCCACGATTTCCTCTCACGGGTCAGCGCGCGAGCAACTTGCTTCATATCTGGAGGGGTTTGCCCGCCAGATGGAGGAAGAACCAACCCTCTTCCTGGTGTTGGCGGAATTTGCCCTCCGTGCCCGGCGTGATGAGACCCTGTACCGAGTTTTGCAGGCAAATCTGACGGGTCAGAAGACGTTTCTGATCCAGACCTTGCAGGCAGGGATGAGAGAAGGAACCTGGGATCAGCACCTTGATCCAGAGGCGCAAGCTCTGGCGATCAGTTGTTTTCTTCAGGGCGTGGGCAGCAGGCTTCCTCTGCCGCCAGAAGAACTCAGGCAAACCTTCGCGCAACTGATCCACTGGCTTGCACTGTGATCAAACTTCCAGCAAAGAAGGAGTGAACAATGGCACGTGTTCGTATCGAACAAGGAATCGTTGAAGGGAGCGAGATGAGTGGAGTGCATGCCTTTCTGGGCATGCCTTACGCCGCAGCACCCATTGGTGATCGACGCTGGCAGCCGCCTCAACCACCTGACGCCTGGGAGGGGGTGCGCGATGCCACCCATTTTGGCCCGGCCTGCCTCCAGAAAGGCGGGGCTAGTTTCGATCTGCGTGTGCAGGAACAAAGCGAGGATTGCCTCTTTCTCAATGTCTGGACCTCCACGCTTGACAGCCAGGCCCAACACCCGGTCATGGTCTGGATTCATGGCGGGGGAAACCTCGGCGGCGCTGGTTCGGAAGACGCTTTTGATGGGGCGCATTTGGCCCGGCAGGGCGTCACTGTGGTCACCTTCAACTATCGTTTGGGAGCCTTCGGTTTTCTCGCGCATAAGAGCATCGGAGCCAATTTCGCCGTCCTCGATCAGGTGGCAGCCCTCTCATGGGTCGCCAGCAACATTGCCGCCTTCGGAGGCGATCCCGACAATGTGACGGTGATGGGCGAGTCGGCCGGTGCGATGAGCATTGGGGCCCTGCTGGGGATGCCAGCAGCACAAGGGCTCTTCCGGCGCGCGATCCTGCAAAGCGGCGGGGCTTCCAACCTGGTGACGCGTCCACGGGCCACACAAGTCGCGCAGGCGCTGCTGGCAAAGCTCGGTCTGGAGACCTCTCAGCTTGCAGCCCTGGCGGATGTACCGCTTGAGGCCCTGCTCAAGATTCAACCAGAGCTGGGACGTGAGTTCGGTGGCATCCTGGCCTACAGCCCGATGATCGACGGCGAGACCCTGCCGCAGCATCCGTCTGCCATGATCGCGCAGGGTTCGGCAGCCAATGTGGCCATCCTGGCGGGGACCAATCGCGATGAATGGCGCCTGTTCGCCATGATGAGCGGAGGGCCAAAGGTGGATGAGGAGCAGCTCACGCGAATCTTTGGCGATGAAGCGAGGCCTGCGCTCGCCGTGTACACGGAAGCGCGCACCGATCAGTCGCCGGAGCTGGCCTGGATCGATATCATGAGCGATCTGGTCTTCCGCATGCCGGCGATCCGCCTGGCAGAAGCGCAGGTGAAGCTTGGAGCGCCGGTCTGGATGTATCGCTTTGACTGGGAATCGCCAGCCTTTGGCGGTGTCCTGGGAGCCGCGCACGCCATGGATATCCCCTTCGTTTTCAATACCCTCGACGTGGGACTCTCTCGCACGTTTACCGGCGACTCGCCAACCAGACAGCCGCTGGCCGACCTGATGCACGCCTCGTGGGCCGCGTTTATCCGCAGCGGCACTCCTGCCATCGCCGACCTGCCAGCCTGGCCGCCCTACGATCTGGACAGGCGCGCCACCATGATCTTCGGCGACGTTGCGCACGTGGTCGATGATCCGCAGGGGCAGGTCCGAGCTGTGTGGAAGCATGTGCTCCAGGAGAGAGACAACCATTGAGAAGGAAAGACACGAACGAAAGGAAGATCGTGATGAATGCCCCAGATCAGACCGTCCCAGAGGAAGCAATGCTCAGCCTGTTGAGCGGTGCGAGCTGTGCTGGCTACTTGTGACATCTGCTCGCTAAATGAGCCCTTTGAGAACACCTTTCCCTGTCTCTCGCTCCTTGCCGATTCCTCAAGATGCAGAGTAGAATCAAAATATATGTACCTGCTCGTCTTCAAAAGAGGAATCGTACACTGTGTATGCTATCATCGCCTTCATCAAACGAATGACTTGCATGAGCTTTCAGTCGCTCCACTACCGCTTCGTCGACTGGACCAAACCATCCACCACCTCTCTCCTGTTGGGAGCCGTGACTGACCTTTCCAGAAGGAAGTCCGAACTCGTGGCAGAAAACGCCCTCCTGCGAAAGCCTCTCATCATCCTGCGCCGACAGGTCAAACGGCCTGTCTGGACCAAAACGGATCGCATACTCCTGGTACTGCTCATAAGGATGGTTCGGACCTGGAAACAAGCGCTTGTCATTGTTCAGCCAGAGACGAATCTCGCGGTGGCATCGCCAGGGATTCAAGCTGTATTGGAAGGACACGTCCAGAGTGGCTGCTCCCAAGCCAAAGTAGCCGAAGAGACCGTGGCATTCATCAAGGAGTTGGCAAGGGATAATCGACTGTGGGGTGCTGAACGGATCCGCGGCGAGTTGCTCAAGCTGGGTATTCGCGTGTGCAAACGCACGATCCAGAAATACATGAGAGGCGTGCGTACGACGCGGCCAACGAGGCAAAGCTGGTGGACGTTTCTACGCACTCATGGGGGAGAGATCTGGGCGTGTGACTTCTTGCAAGTGACTGACCTGTTCTTTCACCCGCTCTTTGCGTTTTTCATCATTGAACTGAAAACGTGAAAGGTCATCCATGTCGGGGTGACGCGATCTCCTACCGACGCCTGGACCGCCCGTACCGCTGCGGGAGGCAACTCCCTATGGGCAGACGCCAAAGTATCTCATCCGTGATCATGACCGCACGTTTGGACCCTGTTTCGCTCGAGTCGCAAACACGAGCGGCATCAAGATGCTCATCACGCCTTATCACGCACCACGCGCCAATGCGATCTGTGAACGCTTTCTCTTACGTGTCCGACGAGAATGTCTCGATCACCTGTTTATCCTTCAAGAGAAGCAGCTGGATCGTGTCCTTCACGCCTCTGTCCAGTACTGCAATCGAGCCAGGCCGCAGGAAGCGCATGAGACACAGCTTCCAGAACAGTACGGTGAGCCTATTCGACCAGATCACGATGGGAGCAAGATCCTCTCCTTCCCAGTCCTGGGTGGACGACACCACGAGTATCGCCGAAGTGCTTGAGCTCTGTCGGGTGTGCGAAGCAGCGGATGGTTCTGTTGGGGGGAGCGCGCTTCACCTGGGAAGTCGCAGACCGTCGTTCCTTTTTTGCCGTTTTTCTCGGATGAATGCAGCAAACAAGAGGTGTTCGCCTTCCTTGTCAGAACGATTCACGTTACAATGGGAAAGCTTTTCTGATGATGACGCTTTTCTCGCATGAGAAGTATCCAAGGAGGAGGTTACTGGTAAATGCCCTACGAAGTGAGCAGGTTTTGCCCTCCAACATGAGCATTTGCCCTCACATGTGAGCACTGGGACACACGTTCCCTGAACAAACCGCTTCTCATCTGGAGTATCGGCATGAAATGTTGGAAATACGTTGTAAATCCGAAGATTCGGTGAAGCAAAATCTGTATAATTATGTGGGTGAGAGTACCTCCACCTTCGCTTCCGAGAAAGGGCCTCCTTTGGCTTTGTGAGCGCCTCAAGGGAAACATGAGAAGAGAGCTCAGGAACGAGAAGTACCCATTTAATTGTACAGATTTTGCTTCACCGAATCTTCGGATTTACATACATCGCCCACGAGTCTTTCGATGGGAAGCATATTCCAGTTGCCAGAACAAGCGGCGACGCAGCTCAAAAGCGAGAACTCCGGTACGCCTGGCTGCCACTTGCTGCCGCCGCTTGTTCTGGCAACCGTGCTGGTCTCATTGGTGAGCAATAAAGACGAACTCTAAGCCAGGACGATCGGGGGCATCTCGAACTGATTCCACTGTTAATTGAGCACGGGAGAGTGTCTCAGCAATCTCTGATCGGGTGTGGAACCTTAAGGTTGACTCGGACGTCATCACGCTCCCGTCCTTTCGGAACACGAATGTAGAGCGAAAAGAGACCAGCGGCAGCTGTGCGTTCATCAGCTCCACCCAGGACTCGACCGTGCCGATTCCGGGCGCTTCAATCGTTTGGTAGGACTGTTCTCGGTTCCAGCCTTTCCATGCTTCCTTGGTTGGATCACGCACCTCAAAGACAAGCCGCCCACCCGGGGGTACTCCCACAGGAGATGGTGGATAAATCGACCGGCCCTTTACAAACCCACTTTAGGCAGGTTTTTTGTGATGAGGCAGTCCAGACAGGCCTTCTTTTTCCGGAGCAAGGCTCCCTCCGAGTGCTTCTGCTTGCACCTTTACCCATCTCCCCGTGACATGACACTACACCCACATCTGGCTTTGGTGCCTCTCAAGCGGAAACCAACGGCAATGGGTAGGAGAGCACCTCGCATGCCGTCCATCGTTGGGTGGTTCTGCCGGCTGCCATGGCGGGCGTCCGTTGCCTGTAGCATTGCGCCAGACGTTTGCCCCCTCGTTCGCGAGGCTGCATGAGCGCTACTCGCAGCGATTGGTGAGGACGCACAAAGTGATAGTAGGCGCGCCACCACTCCAGATGGGCCAACAGGTGTGGGGACTGCTGCGCCGTCGCCCAGGTGCGGCGTGCGAGAGCTGCCACCCCATGTCGGACGCTCAGATTCACCCGCTCAATAAAAGCTGTATTGAGTCGTCCAGAGAAGCCTAATCCCTGTAAGGCAGCTTTGAGAGCGGGCTCTGTTCCAAGGCGCATCACGTGCGTGACCCGCACCAGCTTGCGCCGATGGTAACTTTTCTTCACCTGGCCGTAGATCAGTCCTTCTGCCACTTGCCACCGGAGTATTTTCCGCCCTCGGCGAGCTACCTTGAGCCAGTGTCCAAAATGGGCCGTGAGCGCATAGAAGTACAGATTGAGCCCATCACTGGTGAAAAAGGGGATGCAGCCAGGTGCCAGGATGTGCCGCAAGGAGTGAATGACCGTATGTGCCATGTTCTGGGTGCGGGGACCGAGCTGAAGCACAGTCAGAATCTTGGTGCAAGGGTCGATGGCCAGCCAGAGCCACAGCACCTGGCTGGCACGGCGCAGCCGTGTGCGCAGTTCGTCCAACTGCAGGTGCGGGAGGTGGAGATGGCAGAAGAAGCGCTCGTGCAGGGTGTGCGCGTGCTCGCCAGCACGGCATAGCCAGGTGGTGATGGTGGTTTGTCGAAAGCCGAACACACGCTCGGCAGCCGAAGGATCCAGCCCTTCAGCCAGCGCAGAGAGCACCACTGCGACCTGCTGAGAGGGGGTTTTCAGACGATAGAAGGGCGTGTTGTGCCTGGAAGTGAATGTGGTGCGGCAGGACTGACAACGAAACGTCTGGATCCGCTCGGCATGGCCATGCTTGCCATCGTCGACGAGGGCATGGATGTGAGCATCGGTGATTGCGAAGTACGGACACTGCTGATTGGGACAGGCGAAGCCTTCGGTGGGTATCCGCTTAGGCGCTCCCCGCCGGCTTTTCACCTCACCCCAGGGGCGTACTGGCGCAGAGGCAGGTCTCACTCCAGAGGAACAGAGGCGACAGATGGGGCAATCAAGGGGGGTGCGGGGCTTGAGAAGACGGTGCAGCGCGGGGTGTCTCCTGCCTGCTTGTGAAGGGGAAGGTTGAAGAGGGAGCCAAGAAAGACGCCCGAGCCTCGCCAGAGCGAGGAGGAGGCAGACCGCGAGCAGAAACAAGAAGATCTGAAAAGTCATCATGAACCTCGCTGCTTGAAATGGGGAGAAGAGAGAGTTCCCTGAGAAGAAATGATAAGGAGAGTCGAGAAAGACTGTCAAGCGAGTGGGAGAGATGTTCGATTTATCCACCACCGAGTAATGCTGTACCCACGTCCTTTTTCGCTCCAGTGATACATCAAGCAGAGAGCGATACTGCTGCTCACTTTACAGTTTACTGCTCTGTTTTGGAACGGAGACCTTAAGTAGCCAGTACAGGCACCTCGTCGCCTGCGGGATAGCGTGTCTTCTGCTTGCTCGTGAAAACGGTCACTGCACCTTTCCCCTGGACGCTCCACTGTCCATTCGAACCAACGAGCGCTGTTGAGCCGTCGATACCGACTACCGTTATGCTGCGCCTGGCAGCAGCCATGATGGGTGTAAGCAAGGAGGGAATCTCGTCAAAGTGGGGGATGATGGCGATGCCGGGGGCAAGGCCAAGCGCGGGAAGTGTGCGCCAGGTGCGGGGAAAGTCGAGAAGGGCAGCGCCAAGGACCATCGCTCCTGCCGAACACCCTGCTACGACTCCGCCTGCCGCAAAGACGTTGAGAATCGCTTGCCAGCAGGCTGTTCCTTGAAGCGTCTCCAACAGATAGCGAGGCTTGCCACCGGAGAAATAGACGAAGTTGGCAGTAGCAAGCTGCGCGGCCATCTGTGGATCGTCGGCATCCGAGCGATCGAACAGCATCACCGGCTCGACTGCTACGCCCAGGTGTGAGAAGTGTTCTACGCCCATGCGCGCCCAGCGTTCGGGGACGCCAGCGCCATCAGGCACCGATGCGGTGGGCAGCACGACGACACGTGGCGGACCGCTCATTCGTTCGACTAGCAGCTTATCGACCGACAGCATTGTTGGCAGGTACTCGCCAGCGCCTACCAGCGCTATGGTTCCGTGCGCAGGTGGCGCCATATGTGCCTCCGCTGGCATAGATTTGCAGAAGTGTCTTTTATGCTCTCCCATTGTATGCGTGAGGAACGTGGCTTTGTCAACTCCAGAGTGATGCGGGCTATACGGGTGCAGCTCATGCTCTCGCAACACAACCATCACTGCCGCCACGTACAGCAATGCGGCTCCGGTATCAAGCCACCCACTTGTGTTCTATTCCCTGCCATCACCGACAGCCGGAACCACAACTTCGGAAGAGCTCGCTGCTCCGTCCTTCTTGCATTCATAGGAACCTCATTCTTTCTAGCAAGGAATCGTCGCCTCATGTGCAGGAGAGGCATGCGCTAAAAAGGCAAGGAGAGCATCAGGGCTGCTTCCCCATCAGACACCCTGTGCTGGCTACGTGGAGCATTCGTGCAAGAAAGAGGCTCATGGAGATGAGAGATCAGGGTCCACTCTGCTTGCAAATGGCCTGATACCAGAAGGAACGTCAAGCAGGAATGTCTGCGCTCGATGGCTCTGCACTTCCCTCTCTTCAGCACAGCAAGAGCTCCAAGAGAGGGATCCCACAAAGGCAACCTGCCGATTGTGCCAACGGATGTCCGAAGTAGCCAGCACAGGAGCGGTTCGCCGCCGAGGTGGTCCCCGCCGTGCGGGCGCAGGTTGCTCAGGCGCGCAGCCCGGCGCTCTGAAGCGCTGGCCCGCAAGCGAAGGAGAACGTTCTGTTCTGCGCTTCACCGCTCTACAGCTCGTACCAGATACGCACGATTGCCAGGAGGTATCTATCAGGAAAGCGCTGTTACACCCACCGTATGCCACGGTCTAAGCACATGTTCAAGGAGGTTTCTGCTGGTGACCCAACAAACCCCCATCGGCTCCGGCTCTGGAGCTTCCACGACAGCAGGCAAGATCATCCGCGGCTGCGAGCTTCCGCGGTACAATCACCATCGTCACCGACAGCGCTTCCAACATCGGTCTGGAAACCACGCGAGCGCTGCGGTCCGCAGGCTGTACTGGCCACGTGCGACTGGCAATCTCAAGCGTTTCGTTGAGCCCTCCTGACGGTGAGGGAATGGAGCTCGACGAAACGACTCCTGAGAACAATACAGGCAGGATACTGAGATCGTATCCCATCAAGGGACTACAACCTTACGATTCAGGTTAAAAAGCGCCTGATCGAGAACATTGCTCAGAAAAGTACTGAATCCAGCAGCACTCAATACGAGGGCGACTTCCCCTGCGAGGCTGTAAGAAAGCCACATGGTGACCTCGGTCTGACCATCCCTGGGGTTGAGAAGAATGCCACCGTCCATGGTTTGACCCGTTGTACTGGCTACTCAGGACATCCGTTCGCAAAAACGGCGTTTGAAAGGCTGAGTCGTCGTTGTTAAACAGGCTCTTTTTGAACGGATGGCCCATGTAGCCAGCACAGTGAAGGTACCAGCAGGAGAAGTCAGATGGGGTCTCACGTCAGGGTGAGATGGCCTGTCCGGACGGTCCGATGACGAAAAAACCAGCCCGAAGGGCGCTTGGAAAGGGCTGATCGATTTATCCACCATCTCCCATGGGAGCACCCACTCGTATGGGCCTGAGCCAGAAGTCCATGCCCCCTTGCTGGTCCCGGCGGATTGTGGCACAATACATCTGCGGACATCGTGCATGACGCATCATGCGGACATATCATGCCGTATCCCAGGGGGGAAACTGGACGCGCTATGAGCAACCCGACGCTGCAAACACCGAAGGGACCCTCATCGAAGCCTCCCACCCAGCAGCGCCGCCGGCAGAGGCCCAAGCAGACGGCGCCGCTGCAGCTCGCGGCCGGCAAACGTGCGCTCGGTCCGCCGGTCGCGCGGGCGGCCACAGCCGTTCTGGGCGCGAACATCCCGCGCGCAAAGCCAGGGGATGTCGTGCCCATGCACGCCGAGCTCGACGTGCGAGGTGCTCACCCGCGGCGAACTGACGCGGCTCCAAGCGGCGACCTCCGCTGCGCTCGCCACATGCAACCAGACGAGTCTCTGTTCGGCTAAGGATTCAAACATGCGGAAGATCGATGCGTTCGCGCACATCCTGCCTCGTTCGTACCTCGAGCGGCTGGAGCGGCAGCTCGAGAAAACCATGGCTCCGAGCCGGCTCGACTACTACCGCGAGGGCGTCTTCTCCTTCGATCCTGTGCTGACCGACCTGGACGCGAGGTGGCGGAAGATCGAGCCTTACGGCGATTACGCACAGGTCCTGGTGCTTGCCGTGCCGCCGCTTGAAGAGGTCGGGCCGCCGGCAGTCGCGGCGGAGTTTGCCCGCATCGCCAATGACGAGATGGCGGAACTGGTACAGCGGTTCCCGGACCGCTTCGCCGGATTCGCGGCCGCGCTGCCGCTCTCGGACGTCGACGAGGCCTTGCGCGAGCTCGACCGCGCCCTGACTCAGCTCGGCGCGCTGGGCGCACAGCTGTACACCAACGTCCTGGGCGTGGCGCTCGACGATCCGCGCTTCGAGCCGCTGTTCACCAGGCTCGAGGATGCCGGCCGCGGCGTGGGCCGACTATCCGTCCGAGAGCAGGTCCGACTTTGGCCTGTGGTGGTCACTCGGCTGGCCCTACGAGACCGCCGCCGCCCTGTCACGCCTCGTCTATTCCGGGCACATGGAGCGTCACCCGCGCCAGCTCGTGATCGCGCACCACGGTGGCGGCATGGTGCCGCACTTCTCCGCCCGACTCGCTATGGGTCCCGGCTATCGGCAGGTCAAGGACAAACTGCAGCGGCCGCCGCTCGAATACTTCCGGAGGTTCCACGTCGACACGGCGTTGTTCGGCGCGCCACACGCGGTCCGCTGCGTCCTCGAGTTCTTCGGCCCGCGACAAGTGCTATTCGGCACCGACATGCCACTTGGACCCTCGAACTCGGTCGAGGCGACGATAGCGGACATCGACTCGGCCGGCCTTTCCAGAGAGGACATGGCTGCGGTCTACTCTGGGAACGCCGTGCGCCTGCTCGGGGGGCTTTCCGGCTAACGGCCACTTCTTTTGTCGTCCGGGTGGCCGGTGTTCCCGAACGCAATCCGGTCACGCACGACGCGGGCCCGACCAAGCAGCCGCGACCGCTGGACTGCGTCCTCGCCGAAGCGGTTGCGGATGGCGTCGACCGTTGCTTCGAGCCGGTCGAGGCGCGGGCGCGTGGGCCAACCGGCTCGCCCGCTGCGCTTTCTGCTCCGATCACATCTGCTGCTGTAGAAAAAGAGATTCGGAGCATCCTGCTCGGCTTGATACCAACCTGCGTTCTAACCGGTACCGCCCCACTGGATGGTGGATAATTCGGCCTCCTCTCCTACCTGCTTGACAATCCCTATCGATGTGTTTATTCTGCCGTAGAAGCTTTCCATGCTCCACATTTCAAGCAGCGAGGATCCCGATGACCCTGTATGTGTTCCTGCTCTGGTTCTTCTTCATTCTTTGCCTGGTGCTCCTTTGGAATGGTGACTGGCCACATCATTGCTCTCTCCGCTCAAGACCAAGAGCGGTGCATGCTCTCGTCCAGCGTCTCCTCAAGCCACGCACCCCAGTTGATTGCCCCATCTGTCGCCTCTGCTCCTCTGGAGTGAGACCTGCCTCTGCACCTGTACGTCCCTGGTGTGAGGTGAAAAGCCGCTGGGGAGCACCCAAGCGCATACCCACTGAAGGCTTCGCCTGTCCTGACCAGCAGTGTCCGTACTTCGGGATCACAGATGCTCACATCCATGCTCTCGTCGGGGATGGCAAGCATGGTCATGCTGAGCGGATACAGACGTTTCGTTGTCAGGCCTGCCACACTACGTTCAGTGCTCGGCGCCACACCCCAATGTACCGGCTGAAAACCCCTTCTCACCAGATCGCAGTCGTGCTCTCGACACTGGCCGAAGGGTTGGACCCTTCTGCCGCTGAACGGGTCTTCGGCTTTCGACAAGCCACCATCACTACCTGGTTGTCACGTGCTGGCGAGCACGCACAAACGCTTCATGAGCACTTCTTCTGCCATCTCCAGCTCCCGCACCTCCAGTTGGATGAACTGCGCACACGGTTACGCTGCGCTAAAGAGGTGCTGTGGCTCTGGTTGGCCATCGACCCTTGCACCAAGATTCTTCCCGTGCTCTCTCTGGGTCCGCGCACACAAAAGATGGCTCACCTGCTCATCCACTCCCTGCGACAGATCCTGGCTCCTGGCTGTATACCGCTCTTTACCAGTGATGGCTTAAATGTGTACTTTTATGCTTTGACAGCTCATTTTGGGCAGTGGATCGAGGACAGGAGAGGACGGAAAGCACGTCAGTGGCAGGTGGCAGTGGGCCTGATCTACGATCAGGTGAAAAAATGCTACCGACGGCGCAAGCTGGTTCGGGTCACACCTGTGATGCGCCTGGGGACAGACGCCGCTCTCACAGTCGCCTTACAGGGACTGGGCCTTTCTGGACGGCTGAACACCGCTTTCATCGAGCGGGTGAATCTGACAGTGCGTCACGGAGTAGCAGCTCTGGCACGTCGAACCTGGGCCACGTCCCAACAGACCTCACAGCTTCTGGCTCACCTCGAGTGGTGGCGCGCCTATTATCACTTTGTGCGCCCTCATGAATCACTCCGAGTGGCGCTCGTGAAGCCACAAGAGCGAGGTGACAAACTGGAAGCGCAACGCTACCGACAACGTACACCTGCGATGGCAGCCGGCAGAACCAACCGACGGTGGACCGCGCGCGAGGTGCTCTCTTGCCCATTGCCGCCAGTTTCCGCTTGAGCGCCTTGCAAGCCTGATGTGGGAGGAGTGTCATGTCGAGAGGGAGTCGGTGAAGGCGTCAGCAGAAGCACTCGGATGGAGCCTCGCCTCGGGAAGAGGTGACCTGTCTGGACTGTCCAATGACGAAAAAACCGGCTTGAAGTGGATTCGCAGGGGGTTGATTGATTTATCCACCATCTCCCATGGCTGTACCCATCACGTATTTTGGATCAGCACTCCATGTAGGGCGTTCTGGCTGTAACTTGGTAAGAATTCCTACTGGGATGGTGAACCGGGTGCAGCTTCATCGGTTGGGGGAGTCCCAGATGCTGAGTCAGAGGTGTCTGCACGCGCAAACGATTCGCTATCATGCACATCCTTTAAGGGATTGAGCCAGCCGCCGAAGCCATAGCGGTGAGTACCGAGCAATTCCCAGGCACGGGTGAGGCCAAGGGCGAAGATGCCCAGCAACACAAAGAGCAGCCCATAGACGAAACCAACTTGGGTGGGATCGGTGATGTGGCCCACCGCATTTCTCAGTTCTAACCCGTAGAGGCCCAGGCTCAAGCAGACCAGAAAGGCTCGCCGCAGAAAACTCTGCCTGCCCTTGCGCGGTCTCAGAAGCGACCATGCTTGGATCAGACTTGTCAACAGGGACAGGGAGCTAAAAGGCACGATGAGTGTGCCAAAGTTGAAGTGGGGGATCAGGGCGACCAGCGAGATGAAGAACGCATTAATCAGAGCGGTAAAAGCACTGCCTGCGACAGCCTGTCGTGTGCTTTGCCAGGCACTATTGCCGACGTTGAGTCATACCTTTGCCGCGATTTGAGCTTGAATAGTTCAGTTTTTCGTGGAAACGTCGCCATCAAGATTTGCCGTATCTGCAATTTCGGAAGCATACCCTTGCCGAAAAAACGGTCAGCTGTTTCATACGAAAATATGCCTTTTATGCATGTTTTACCGATACTCGAGGCAAACCTTTGATGGCGAAATGGCTAATCTTTGGGGTCTTCCGCTGCTTTGACACTGTTGGGAAACTCCTTTAAGCGGCATGGTAAAGCCTCTGGAAAGCCGAGACGCGTGTGGGAGCGAGTTCATCCCCATCGAGCCATGCCACCACACGCACCACATTAATCGCAGCGGCAATACCAAGGTGTTG
>WNGD01000385.1_pt1 | contig 46305 bp, 35 predicted proteins | sample 5400671 | NCBI WGS metagenome assembly WNGD01 (sample SAMN13153369, study PRJNA577476) | soil metagenome | isolation source: 40 cm soil or saprolite under grassland replicate 2 | place: USA:California | collected 2016-06-15 | reverse complement strand
CGGCCAATGCCGCTTTTGCCTTCAACGAGATTTTTCCAAAACGTCTCGAGATCATTTCCGATGGGCGTGATAACACCGAGGCCTGTGATGACGACTCTGCGTTCGCTGTTCATTGAGTGATTTAGCGATTTGATGAATGAGCGATTGAAATCATTAAATCACTAAATCGCTCAATCGCTAAATTCTTCTAGCTCGTGCCCATGCCGACGCTTTGCACGGCTTGGAAAAGTTTCCCTTCGGTTTTGATCGATGGCGCGATGATGATCTCGGTCTGCTGAAACTCGGCAATGTTGCGCGCGCCAACGTTGCCCATGCAAGTCGTGATCGCGCCGACCAGATTCTGACTTCCATCGTCAACTTCGGCCGGACCGAAAAGGATTTGTTTCAACGGACCGGTGGTACCGACCTTGATCCGCGTACCGCGCGGAAGATTTACATGCGGCGTAGCCATGCCCCAATGATAACCGCAGCCGGGCGCTTCCTGAGCACGAGCGAACGCGCTGCCGACCATGACGGCATCTGCGCCACAAGCGAGCGCTTTGCAAACGTCGCCGCCTTTGCTCATCCCGCCATCAGTGATGATCGGAACGTAACGCGAGGTCTTTTTGAAATAAGCGTCGCGGGCGGCTGCGCAATCGACCGTGGCGGTCACTTGCGGAACACCGAGTCCAAGCACGCCGCGCGAGGTGCAGGCTGCGCCGGGTCCGACACCAACAAGCACGCCAGCTGGGCCGCATTCCATAATTTCGAAAGTGACGTCATAACCAACAGTGTTTCCGACGATCACCGGAATCCGCATGTCCGCGCAAAATTTTGTGAGATCGAGCGATTTGTATTCGGTGGAGATGTGTCGCGCGGTCGAGACCGTGCTTTGAACGACATAAACATCCGCGCCCGCTTCCTGCGCGATCGGCCCAAACTCGGCCGCTCGCTGCGGAATCGAACTGACGGCAGCGATCCCGCCTTCATCTTTGATTTGTTTCACACGCGCTGCGATCAAATCGGGGTGGACCGGTTCCTGATAAATTCGTTGCAGCAGCGAAGTGACTTCAGATTTCTCGGTTTCGACAACCTTTCGGAGAACTTCCTGCGGACTTTTGTAGCGTGTTTGGACGCCTTCGAGATTCAAAACAGCCAGACCGCCGAGTTTGCTCATGGCGACGGCGAAACGAACATCGACGACTCCGTCCATCGCGCTCGCCAGGATCGGAATTTTTAACTCGAGGGGGTCGGCATTCTTGCGGGGCAGACGAAAACGGATGTCGACTTCGTTTGGATTAATCGTGACGCGTCCCGGCACGAGCGCGATCTCGTCGAACCCGTAGGTCACGCGCGCTTTTCGATTTCGGCCAATCCACATTCCCATAATTAAATCTGCTCCAATCTAAATCTTTCGTTCAAACTGCCGCAACGCGGACAGCGTGGGAGTAACGTCGCCGTTCGATCTTCAAACTCGAACGCGCAAATCACGCACCGTAACCAGTAGCGCAATGCGCGTCGCTCACGCCGGCGCCGGTTCCACTCACCTACTATCCAGAGAAGGAAAATGGTGGCAAGGGAAAGGAGCAGATAAATTATGACCAGCGCGGCCAGACTGACTCGAATCACGGCGCGCCCGGTGACGATTTTGCGCTCGGCTGCGCAATATCATTTCCCCACTCGATCGTGGCGATTCCCCAAACGAGCGATTCGCCGTTCGATGTCGATCCTTCGACTTTGCTCCCGCTTCCGTCCAGACTACTGCGGGCAAACAAGACAGGCCTTCCAGGAAAACGGCAGAGCGCGAGATATTCTCTCGCCTGCTCGTCCAAAACAGCATCGCCGGATGAGATCAACGGGAAACAATAAACAACCGCGCCTTGTGAATCGACCGCAATCCGAAACTGCGCGTTTTGCGGCGGCTCGTGAGCGGAGGTTCGGAACTTGGTGGGAACAAATGTGGGCTGACCCAGCCGATCAAAACCGTCGGCAAAAGTCACTTTGGTTGGGGTTACCCCAATCGGGCTCGCCGGAGTGCGAGGGGCCGCAGGGACTGGCCCAGGTGGCTGCGCGCTCGGAACACGAAGATCGACAGTCAACGGCGGTGCTTCTTTCAGCGCCGGTTCACTTGCGGAATAAGAGGGAATGTGTTCGACTTTCCCGACTTCGCGGCGGCGCATGTAGGGCGGCCTTCTCGTGGTTGAAACGAGAGCGGGATCTTCCGCGTCAAGCCAGCGTAACAGCGTAACAGCCTGTTCCGAATTCGCGCCGATCAGATTCACTCGTTTCGGCGCCGGCGTCAGCGAAACAGTTGATGGATAAACAATTTGGAAAAGATAAAAACCTGCGGCGTGCGCCGCCAACGAGACAATGAGAAAACCAGTTATCGCGAGATTGCGCTGGCGTGGCGCGTCCCAGTCGAATAGCAACGGCGCCGTAATCGAAGCATTCATTTCGGCGGAGCGCCCGCCAATGAGACCGATGAGATTCCATGTTCGAGCGCCGCATTGGTCACGGCCACGACCAACTCGTACGGCGTCTGGCGGTCCGCCTTAATAATAATGGAGCGATTTTCGCGCTTGGCCACATCGAGCAAGGGCCCGAGCCGCTCGAGAGAGAGCCTTTGGTCGCGAAAATAAATCGCGGGGACCGCGCCGCCGGTGATGCTGATGATTTGTTGATTCTGCTGCGCGCCGAGCAGGAACGGCGAGGCTGGCGCCGAAACAGCGATCCCCGGTTGGAAGACAAAGTTCGAGCTCAACAAGAGAAAAAAGATAAGCAAAAAGATCACGTCGATGAGCGGGAACACGACGAGCCAGCCGAAATTATACTCCTTGGTGCGGCTGAGCTTCATATTTGCGCGCCGTTATTGTCAATCTTGCGAGTGTTCGCCACGGCGAATCCGTCCTTTGGCGGATCGATCTAGCGATCGCGATGGGCTTCTCGCGGACCTGTCGGCGTTTCGGGTGATTGTTGAAAACTGATGATGCCGGTGAGCGCTTCGCTGTCTTTCAACATATGCACAATCTCGATGCCGGCGCGTTCCATTTCGTGCAGAATCGTATTCACGCGCGATGAAAGATAGCTGTAGGCGACGAAAGTCGGCGCGGCGACGACAAGACCAGCCGCCGTGGTAAGCAAACTTTTGTAAATGCCGCCCGAAAGTTCAGTGACCGTGGCGTAGCCGCCGTGAGAAGCGATCGTTCCAAAGGCGTCGATCATTCCAGCGACGGTTCCGAGTAAACCGAGCAAAGGCGCGAGAAACGCCAGCGTCGCCAAAACGCCAAGAAAGCGTTCGAGTTTCGGAACCTCCAGTTGTCCCGCTTCCTGGACAATTTCACGCAGCTCCGATCGCGACATGTCGTGTCGAAGAAGTGCGGAATGAATAACACGCGCCACCGGGCCAGGCGTGCCGGCCGATTCGTGCAACGCTTCGGCGAAATTCCGGCGTTGGACTAAATTCGAAAGCCCTTTTAAAAATTCGCCGACATGGATGGTGGCGCGATGCAAATAAAAGAAGCGCTCGGCAAAGACAGCGATGGCGATAATGCTGCAGGCCAAAATCGGCCACATGAGTAACCCGCCCTTCTGGATGTAATCAATCACGAGGGCTATCTTCTTAGCTCTTTTTACGAGCAGGAGCAAGCTGCCGGAGCCTAATTCGCCTCCGGGATGCCCTCACCTCAATCCTCTGCCTGAGGGAGAGGAGGACGCGAAGCGCCAGATGAGGGTTGCTTCACAACGTTCGAAACTATTTCGCGAGCGCGTTACGACGTTTAGATGGCGCCGTAGGCGCTGGGGAGCTGGCGCCCGAGATTAACCTGCCAGTCGGATCGAAAACTGAATAGCCGATCTGTTGTCCCTTTGAATCGTATTTGTAGACAATCTTGTTGATAACTGCGTCGTCTTTTCCGAGGTGCGCTTCTTCCTCCAGTCGGCCGGCGGAATCATACTTGTATATACTTTTGAATAGGAACTTTCCATCCGGTCCGAAGGCAATGCCGCTGACGAACCGTCCGGCGTCAGCGATCTGATAAACGATTTTGCCGCGGGGTTTTCCGTCGGAATCAGTCGTGGTCGCGATTGCTTCGTGTTTGGGATTGTCGAATTGATAAACGGTGCGCGAGCCGTCGGCGTTGAGCGCGACCGTCACGCGGACGGCGTCGTTTGAGCTGGTCGCGGCGGTTTGGGCGACAATCGGCAGAGCCCAATGCAGACTGATCGCGAGAACAGATATCAAAAGGGGATTTCGCGCCATCGTTAAGGAACGAACTTTAACTGGGAGAAAGCAGCGGCAAAAGCGGGCAATTAATTTTTATTGACGGCTGGCACGGAAGGTGGTTAAAAGTGGGGAAAAGTGGGTTAGAATGGAACACTTCTCCACCCGCCAATGGATACGCGCAACCAAATCTTTTACGCGGGCGAGTTTCGTCACTCCATTGACGAGAAAAATCGAATCACCATTCCCGCGCGCTGGCGACACGGTGATACCGAGGAATTCATCATTCTTCCGGAAGCGACTCACCAATTTCTTCTGGTCATGTCGCCTGAAGAATTTTCTCGTATGAGCGCCGCCGCCGAATCCGATCCGAACGTTTCTGCTCGCGACCGTCGCGTTTTTTTCCGTCAACTCCACTCTCGCGCACAGCATGGGGCAGCCGACAAACAAGGCCGGCTCGTTTTGCCGGAGGATCTTTGCAAAAAAGTTGGCTTGAAAGGCGAAGTCGTGCTGGTCGGCGGGCGCGGCCGTTTTGAAATTTGGAATTTGCAACAGCGAAAGCGCGCTCACGAGGAAGAGACGCCCACTTATCAGCACGTCGCGAACGTCATTGGTTTGTAATCAACCCTAACATGAACGCATTATTGTTTGATCGGCCGGTTTGGTTTGCGACCGGTCCGCTAGTTCTGGAAGAGGAGCCGCAGGAAATGGAGGATTTTACTTACCATCGCCCGGTGCTGGCCGCCGAGGCGATAGAATTGCTCGCGCCGCATCCGGGTTCATTAGTTGTCGATGGAACGGTCGGCGGCGGCGGCCATACCGAAGCGATTCTGAAAACGGGCGCCGACGTTCTGGCTCTCGATCAGGATCCGGATGCGATCGAACAGGCGCGAGAGGAGCTCGCACATTTCGGCGGCCGCGTCACCCTGCGCCAAACAAACTTCCGCCACGCCGACAAGATTCTCCGCGAGCTCGGAGTTGAGAAAATCGGCGGTGCGCTTCTCGATCTCGGCGTCTCGTCGCGCCAGCTGGAGAATGCGACCCGCGGCTTCAGCATGATGCGGAACGGCCCGCTCGACATGCGAATGGACCCAAGATCGACAACCACTGCTGCCGATATTGTGAACCGCTATAGCGAAGAAGATCTGACCCGGTTGTTTCGCGACCTCGGCGAAGAACCGGCAGCGCGCCGCATCGCCAGCTTGATTGTGAAGATGCGCAAAGATTCACCGTTCACGGAAACGCTACAGCTCGCGCGAGCGATCGAAAAAGTTGTCGGCCGCCACGGCCGCAGACATCCCGCGACGCAGACATTTCAAGCGTTGCGAATTGAAGTGAACGACGAGTTGGGCGCGCTCGAACAAGGCCTGCCTGTTTTGACCGCTCGCCTCGAGCCCGGCGCTCGCATCGCGGTCATCACGTTTCATTCTCTCGAAGACCGGATGGTGAAGAATTTTATCCGCGATCACAGCCGGGAGTGGCTGGACCGGCCGGAGTGGCCGGAGCCGCAGCGCAATCCGGAATACAATTTGCGCCCGATTACTTCGAAACCGGTCGAGCCCGGCGAAAACGAGTGCCGGATCAATCCGCGCTCGCGAAGCGCAAAGTTGCGCGTGGCGGAGAAGATCAGATGAATCGGTCTCGCCGAAAAAATTGGAACACGGTCAATGCCGCCTCGCTCGCGCGCTGGATTGTGCTGACTGCGTTTCTCGCGCTAACGGGGTTGAGTTACGTTTATCTCACCCTCCAGCTTTATCATCTTGGTGACCGCAAAAAGGCGCTCGAGACGGAAGTGGCCAATTTGCGCATGCAAAATGAAGTGGCCAGCGCGCAAATTGCCGCTCTCACCTCGCGCTCGGCGCTGCAGCGGCGTTTGAAGGAAGGTTATCTCAAAATGATTCCGATCGCGGAGCACAACATTGTTCGGTTGACGATGCCGACGCGAAACCAGGAAGACACTGTCCAGCCAGTTTCCAATCAGCGGAGCGCGAGATGAAATGGAACAGCCGGACAAGATGCGCACTGGTTTGCCTCGGCTTCGTTCTACTCTTCAGCGCGTTTTCGTTTCGCTTGATCTATCTCCAAATGATCAAGCACGACCAATACGCCGGGCTCGCTGCTGAGAAACACGTTTACAAGCAGCCCATTTTTGCCGAGCGCGGCACGATTCTCGACGCCAATAACGAAGTCCTGGCGCACAATGTTCCGGTCCAAACGGTGGTCGCTGATGCGACTCATCTGACCGATATCGACGCGGCTGTCGATCTTGTCAGCGGCGAGCTGAAGCTTCCGCGAGCAGAAGTTTCGGAAAAACTCCACGGCGATCGCCGCTATATCGTGCTGAAACGCGAGGTGCCGAAAGCAGTTAGCGACTCGCTTCGCCAAAAGCTGCGCGCCCAAAATGTACGCGGCATTTATTTCGAACAGGACGCGACCCGCATTTATCCCAACGGCGTCATGCTCTGTCACGTGATCGGTTTCACTGACTTCGAGCATCGCGGCATCCAAGGCGTGGAAGGCTCGCTCGATGAATATCTGCGCGGCCAAGACGGCTATCGTTACATTGAGCACAATCGCGCCGGCCAGGAGCTCGTACTTTATCGCGGCCAGGAACGCGCGCCGCGCAACGGCTATCAGGTGCATCTGACGATCGACCTAAATCTGCAAAATATTGTCGAAAACGAACTGGATGCTGCGATGCGCGAGTATTCGCCGAAAAAAGCCACCATCATTCTGATACGGCCGCAGACCGGTGAAATCCTGGCGATGGCCAATCGGCCCGCGTTCGATCTCAATCACCGCTCTGAGGCGAAGCCGGAACAAATGAAAAATCGCGCCATCAGCGATATGATGGAACCCGGTTCGACTTTCAAAATCGTCACCGCCGCGGCCGCGCTCAACGAACACAAGTTTCGCCTCGATTCCTACATCTTTTGCGAAAACGGAATTTGGAACTACGGCGGCACCCCGCTCCACGATCATGCCGCCTTCGGCGACCTGAGCGTCAAAGACATTCTCGTTAAATCGAGCAACGTCGGTGCAGCCAAGTTGGCTGTCAGCGTTGGCGACCAGAAATTTTACGAATACATCCGGCGCTTTGGCTTCGGTGAGCGGACCGGCGTCGAGCTTCCCGGCGAAATTCCCGGGTTGATCCGGCCGCCACAATCGTGGAGCAAAATTTCGATCACTCACATTCCGATGGGCCACGAAATCGGAGTGACAGCGCTCCAAATGACTGCCGCCATGTGCGCGATCGCAAATGGCGGCAAATTAATGACGCCGCGAATTGTGAAATCAATCACCACGAGTGACGGGAAAACAATCAGCACGCTTTCGCCGATTGTTTTGCGTCAGGTCATCTCGCCCCAAACCGCCGGCCAAATTGGGAGCGCGCTCCGCGGCGTGGTCAGTGATCGTGGCACTGCCGCAGCCGCCGCTGTTCCCGGCTTCATCATCGCCGGAAAAACCGGTACCGCCCAAAAGGTCGATCCGCACGGCGGCTACGAAAAAGGACAGTATGTCGTCTCGTTCTGCGGTTACTTGCCCGCCGATCGTCCGGAATTTGTCGGACTCGTTGTTTTGGACGACGCGCAAACAAAACCTGAGCTAAATTACGGCGGCCTTGTTGCCGGCCCTATCTTTTCCCGCATCGCCGAAAAAGCAGCGCGCTATCTCGATCTTGAGCCGCATGAGGAAATTCGCAAAGCCATCCCGGTCGAGCGAGTTGCCTTAACCAATGCCCCGCGCCATTGAGTCCCTGGCATAAGAATGGTCAATCCTCATGCAGCTCAAAACTCTTCTCGCCGCGATTCCCGTTCGCGAAATCGTCGGCCCAACTGATCGCGGGGTGGAAAGCATCGCGTATGACTCGCGCCGTATGCAGAGGGATGGCATGTTCGTGGCATTGCGCGGTGAAAAAAGCGATGGCCACGACTTCATCGGCCAGGCCGTCGAAAAAGGCGCCGCGGTGATCGTTGCCGAACGCGCTGAGAAACATCCACGCGCCACCTGCGTCGTTGTCGAAAATACACGCCGTGCGCTCGCGGATCTCTCGGCGAGATTTTTCAATTTTCCCACCCGGAAATTAAAACTCGCCGCCGTTACCGGCACCAACGGGAAAACGACGACCACTTTCCTGATCAAATACATCTGCGAGAAAGCCGGAACGCGTTGCGGTTTGCTTGGCACGGTGCGCTATGAAATCGGTGAACGCGTTCTTCCCGCCGCGCGTACGACGCCCGAATCGCTCGATCTTCAGGAATTGCTCGCGCAAATCTGGAATGCCGGATGCCGTGCTGCCGCCATGGAAGTTTCCTCGCACGCGCTCGCCCAGGAGCGCACGCGCGGCATCGAGTGGGACGTCGCGGTGTTCACCAATCTGACGCAGGACCATCTCGATTATCACGGGACGATGGAAAAGTATTTCGAAGCGAAAGTGAAATTGTTCGAACAACTCCCATTGCAGCAGAAAAAAAAGAAACCGGCCGCGATCATCAATATCGACGACCGTTATGGACGGCAATTGATCGAGAAGATCGACAAAAAAGTTTCAGCGGTAACTTTCGGGATGGGATCGCGCGCGGATTTTCGCGCCTCCAATTATCGAATGGAGTTTGGCGGGACCTCGTACCAGCTCGACGCCCGCGGCAAAAGTTATCTCGTGCGCGTACCGTTGATCGGACGGTTCAACGTGGCGAACTCGCTGGCCGCGCTCGCAGCAGCGAACGCGCTCGGAATCGGTTTACGCGAAGCCGTTCTCAGCCTCGCTAAATCACCGCAAGTTCCCGGACGACTCGAAATCGTTCCGGCGAAACGGCAGTTCCAGGTTTTCGTCGATTACGCGCACACCCCCGATGCGCTATTGAATGTTTTGAAAACCTTGCGCGAACTTGAGCCGCGGCGCTTGGTTGTCGTTTTCGGTTGCGGCGGCAATCGCGACCATGGAAAGCGGCCCCTCATGGGTCAGGTTGCCGATCAGAATGCCGATTACGCCATTATTACCTCTGATAATCCGCGCAAAGAAGATCCGGATAAAATCATCGCCGAGATCGAAAAAGGATTTCACGGCAATCACTTCGAGAAAATCACCGATCGCTCACAGGCGATCTCGCGCGCAATCGAAATCGCGCAACCGCGTGACATCGTCTTGATCGCGGGCAAGGGTCACGAAAATTGCCAGGAGTTCGCCGATCACACCGTGCCGTTTGAAGACATTCAAGTAGCGCGGCGGGCAGTCGAAAATCATCCGGTACAGTTTAAATGAATCCGTTGTCGATCTTACAAATCAATGAGCTGGCCGGCGCGACGCTCGAACAAGGCGACGGGCAAAATTCGGTCGAAAGGATCAGCACCGATTCACGAATCCTTAAAAAGGGCGACCTTTTCGTGGCACTGCGCGGTGAGAATTTCGACGGTCACAAATTTATCGAAGCAACGGCAAAGGCCGGGGCCGCCGGCGCGATTGTCGATCTTAACTGGAAAGGAAAGGTTCCAAAGAAGTTCGCCATCATTCGGGCTCAAAACACTTTGCTCACCTATCAAAATCTCGCCGCCAATTATCGGAAATCGCTGCCGATCAAAGTTCTCGCCATCACCGGCAGTAATGGAAAAACCAGCACAAAGGATTTCGCCGCGTCGGTGCTGGGTCGAAAATTCCGCGTCACCAAAACGCAAGGCAACTTCAATAATCATGTTGGACTGCCGCGGACAATTCTGGAAGCGACATCGCAGCATGAAGTCGCAGTCTGGGAAATTGGGATGAACCATCCGGGCGAAGTCGCACCACTCGCGAAAATTGCGGCGCCTGACGCCGCGATCATCACCAATATTGGTGTCGCCCACATTGAATTCATGGGAACACGCGAAGCGATCGCGAAAGAAAAGGGTGGGCTGGCTGAAGCAGTCGCCGCCGAAGGAGCAGTCATCTTGAATGCAGACGATCCTTTCAGCAAAGATATCGCCGCGCGTACCAGCGCACGCGTGATTTTCGCCGGAACAAAAGACGGAAGTATCCACGCGATCGATATTCAACAAAGCGCTGATGGATCGGAATTCACAATTTTGGAAGGAGCACACCAATGTCGCGCGCAATTGCCCGTTCCCGGACTGCACATGGTGCAAAATGCGCTTCTCGCCGTCGCGGCCGGGCGTGCGTTCGGTCTTTCTCTGGAAGAAGCGGCAGCCGGTCTGGCTAGCGCTCCGCTCGCCAAAGCACGTTTACAAATCAAAGAGATTAACGGCGTGCAATTTCTCGATGACAGCTACAACGCGAATCCCGATTCGATGAAAGCGGCGCTGCAGACGCTGGTCGAGTTGGACACGGATGGAAAGAGAATCGCAGTCCTTGCTGAAATGCGAGAGTTGGGAGAAGAAACACGGCGGGACCATGAAGAAGTCGGCCAAGCAGCAGCGGCCTTCGGTATTGATCACTTGATCGGTATTGGCGAAATGGGCGCAGTCATCTCGCGCGCGGCAGAAAATGCCGGGCTCGAAAAGAGCGCGACCGTCGGGTCGACATCGGAAGCCGCAGAGTTGTTGCTGAACATCGCCGCGCCGGGCGACCTCGTGTTGATCAAAGGCAGTCGGCTCGCTCGCACCGAAAATGTGATTGAAGCATTCGCAAGACAGAGCTCGCCAGAAAGCGCGCGCGTATGATGTATTTTCTTCATCGACTAAGCGATCAGGTTGGCGGATTCAACGTTTTCTTTTACGTTACGTTCCGCGCGGTTGCTGCCGCGATCACAGCGTTCGTTGTGTCGCTCCTGTTCGGAAATTTCATCATTCGAATCTTAACGGCGCTCAAACTCGGCCAGCCGATTCGCCAGGCCGCTGAGGTTCACCGGCTCGCAGAGTTACACGGGGGCAAACAAGGAACGCCGACGATGGGCGGCGTCCTGATTATCGGCGCTGTCTTCATTTCCAGTTTTCTCTGGGCGCGGCCGGACAATCGTTTCGTCTGGCTCGCTCTCTTCGCCATGGTCTATCTCGGCGTGCTCGGCTTCGTTGATGATTATCTTAAGGTAACAAAGAAAAAATCTGACGGCGTCAATGGCCGAATCAAACTTCTTTTCCAAATCGCCCTCGCTCTGATTATCACTGCAGTCTTTTTGACGAGCCCGCTTTTGGAAGTGCAGGCGCGCTCGCTTTACGTCCCATTTTTCAAATCGCCGGTGGTCACGAACATGGGATGGTTCACGATCCTGTTTTTCGCGCTCGTGATTGTCGGGTCATCGAATGCCGTGAACCTGACCGACGGCCTCGACGGCCTCGCCATCGGCTGCACCGTCACCGTTGCTTTTGCTTACGCGTTTCTTTCCTATGCAGCTGGGAATTTTCGGATCGCGGAATATTTGCAGGTCCCGTTCTATCCTTTTACCGGCGAGCTGACCGTCGTTTGCGCTGCGCTCATCGGCGCCGGTTTCGGATTTCTCTGGTTTAACTGTCACCCGGCGAAAGTTTTCATGGGCGACACCGGCTCACTCGCAATCGGCGGAGTGATCGGCGTCGTGGCGATCTGTTGCAAACAGGAATTATTACTCGTCGTTGTCGGCGGTGTCTTCGTCATCGAAGCGGTCTCGGTCATCCTCCAGGTCCTGAGTTTCAAACTGACCGGCAAACGCATTTTTGCGATGTCGCCGCTCCATCATCATTTCGAGCTCGTGGGTTGGAAAGAAAACACTGTGATTGTGCGGTTTTGGATTTTGTCCGGAATTTTCGCACTGCTCGGGCTCGCGACTTTGAAGTTGAGGTAAAAAATTGCGTTACTCGAATCAAAATGTCGCAGTTCTCGGGGCGGGCTTGAGTGGAGCGGCTGCCGCGCTTTTACTCAAAACAGAGGGCGCGAACGTTACCGTCCTGGATAGCGCCGATGAGAACAAACTCCTTAAATCGACGATCGACAATCTGCGCGCCCAAGAGATCCGCGTGATTTGCGGGCCTCCGGCCGATCAAGATTCGGGCAAATACGATTTCGTTGTCGCAAGTCCGGGAATCGATCCGGCATCCGTGTTGGCGCAAAATTTTGCCTCGCGAAAGATCGAGATCATCGGCGAGCTCGAGCTGGGCTGGCGTTCTTGCGAGACGCCAGTGATCGCGGTTACCGGCACAAACGGCAAAACCACGACCACGGAAATGCTTGCCCAAATGCTGAAGGATTGTGGACAGAAGACGATTGCCTGCGGCAACATCGGCAAACCCCTCTCCGAAGTCGCGCGCGAGAAAACCAAACACGACGTGCTCACCGTTGAAGTCAGTTCCTTCCAATTGGAAACGATCCGAACATTTCATCCATCAATCGCGCTCTGGCTGAATTTCGCGCCGGATCATCTCGATCGTTATCGCTCCGTTGCCGAATATCGCGCCGCGAAGTTGCGCCTCTTCGAAAAGCAAACAGTGGACGATGTCGCGATCGTGAACGCGGTTGAAAGCTTGCCCGAGCTTCGTGCATCTAAAGTCACCTTCAGTGCTTATACCAATCGCGCCGACTTTCGTTTGGCTGAGGGCGCGATTGTTTTCGAAAACAAACCGGTGCTGCGCCTGAATCAGACCAAGCTGCGCGGCTCGCACAACATCGAGAATCTGATGGCGACGCTCGCTGCCGGCCACGCCCGCGGACTCGCGTTTGAAAAAATGGTCCCGCCGCTTTGCGCTTACGAGCCGCGCCCACATCGCTGCGAGTTCGTCAGGCAAATCGGCGGCGTCGATTACATCAACGACTCTAAGGCGACAAATCTCGACGCGGTCGAGAAAGCGCTGCTCGCGCAAAGCAAACCGGTCGTTTTAATCGCCGGCGGAAAAGACAAAGGCTTCACTTTTGAGCCCCTGCGCGCATTGGTGAAAGAAAAAGTTCGATCGACAATCCTGATTGGCGAAATGGCCGAGCGGATCGCGCGCGATTGGGATGGCGCGGTTAAAACGGAGCTGGCCACGTCGCTCGCTGACGCTGTCGAGCGCGCTCATGCTACCGCCAAATCCGGCGAAGTCGTTCTTTTTTCGCCCGGTACATCTTCCTTCGACATGTTCAAGAGTTACGCCGATCGCGGCGATCAGTTCCGCGCCTTGGTTCAGGCGCTCCCCAAATGAAAAGGAAGTTTAAAATGCCAAACTTGCTCAGATTCAGACGAAAAAAACTCCGCGCCACCGCCGTGCGCCGACCGCTTCGTATTGCCGCGAGTGCGGCGGATTACGGCGACATGGCCGAACCGAGCATGAAGCTTTCGCGAGCGCTGTTAATTGTGCTGCTGCTCCATGTCGTTGCAGTGGCCGGGATCATCGCCTTTAACGCAATCAAAACGCGGCAGGCGTCGCTACCTTCTGCGTCAACACCAACGACCGTCGGAATCGCTTCAGCGGATACCAAACCGCAGGCGCTGGCTCTCAATTCACCGCCTGCGCAGACCAGCGCGAAGCCGCCAACAAAAGTCAGCGACTCCGGAAAAGTTTACGTTGTCGCGAAAGGCGATAATCCGGTGACGATCGCGAAGAAGTTCAAAGTCTCCTACGACGAGTTGATCGCGCTCAATCACATCGACGATCCGCGCAAATTGAAAATCGGCCAGAAGCTTTTGATTCCGGAGAAAATCAAAACAACCAAGAAGGGCGAGTAGTAAATGTATCGGAAAAGCGCTTACTTCCTGTTCGTTGCCGTGCTGGGCCTGCTCGTCATCGGCATCGTGATGCTTTTCAGCACCAGCGCTTTTGCCAAGGACAGTCATGGCGACCCTTATTTTTTTCTCAAACACCAATCGCTTTGGCTGGGGGTCGGACTCGCTGTCTGCATCACGGCGGCGCTAATCGATTACCAATTCTGGCAGCGCACCTGGTGGATTTGGCTCGGCGTCGCAACGATCACGCTCATATTTTGTTTCATTCCGCACATCGGAATGCGGATCAACGGCTCCCGCCGCTGGATTGGATTCGGGCCAATTAGTTTTCAACCATCCGAGATCGCGAAACTCACCACCGTATTTTTTCTCGCCTGGTGGTTCGCGCGTTATGAAAAGGCCGCCAATCATCCACTGTTCGGGTTTGCGATTCCGTTGGCGATCGTATGCGCATTGCTCGCGTTGGTTCTTTTTGAGGTTGATCTCGGAACAACGGCGTTGATCGGCGCGACCACCTTCGCCGTCATGTTTGTCGCTGGAACGAATCCCATTTTACTGGGGCTGCTCGCCATCACCGGAGGCAGCGTCATTTTTGTGGCCGCAACGCACTCGCGCATGGGACGCCTCATCGCGTTCACCGATCTCGAGCGCTACAAACAAGACGCCGGACTTCAACAAATGCAGGCGTTAATCGCGTGGGGCAGCGGCGGAATGGAAGGACTCGGTCTCGGCAATGGTCGCCAAAAAATGCTCTACCTGCCCTACGCGCACACCGATTTCATTTTCCCGATGATCGGCGAGGAGCTTGGATTGCGAATCAGTCTGCTGGTCATTTTTCTTTTCGTGGTCGTAATTGTTTGTGGAATTGTCATCGCGCTCCACGCAAAGGACCGGTTCGGTCTGCTGGCTGCGTCGGGCGTCGTCTCGTTACTCGCACTGCAAGCCGCTGTGAATATTGGAGTCACCACTTCACTTCTGCCGAACAAAGGTCTGCCGCTGCCGTTCATCAGCTACGGCGGCTCGAACCTGGTCGCTTGTCTCTTCGGCGTCGGACTGTTACTTAACATTTATCGCCAGGCCGTTTTAGAACCGGCCAACAAGAAACGCACCGCCCTGCAGGTGCGAATAACGCCGCGAATTTAGCGCAAGATCGACAATCACGGAATGAACGCGGTCATTGCATGTGGAGGCACAGGTGGACATCTTTTTCCTGGAATTGCGGTCGCTGAAGTGTTGCGCGAGCGCGGGCACGAAGTGCTTCTGTTTGTTTCCGAAAAAGAAATCGATAGCCTCGCGCTCTCCACCCGCTCGCAATTCCGATTCGAAAAGTTGCCAACGGTCGGATTTCCATCCGTTTATTCGCCGGCCATCTTTGGTTTCTTTCGCCGGTTCACCGAAAGTCTTTCCCACTGCCGATCGATTTATCAGAAGTTCAAACCGCAGGTCATTCTCGGCATGGGTGGATTCACTTCGACGGCGCCGATTTTGGCCGGCCGCTTGCGCGGGATTTCCACACTTATTCATGAATCGAATGCGGTCCCGGGAAAAGCGAATCGGCTCGCGGCGAAAATGGTGCGTGCGGTTTTGCTCGGCTTCAGAGAATGCGCCGCCTTCTTTCCCAAAGTGCGCACGGAGGTGACCGGCACGCCGATCCGCACCGAACTCAAACGCTTGGATCGGCAATCGGCGCGGCAAACGCTCGGATTGCAAGCGGATGTCACAACGATGCTGGTGATGGGCGGAAGTCAGGGCGCGAGCGGCATCAATCAAGCCATCATCAAATCGTTGCCGCTCCTGCGCGACGCTGCGCTGCAAGTGATTCATCTTTCCGGAGCGCGGGACGAACGCCTGGTAGCGGACAAGTATCGACGCGAACGAATTCCCGCTTACGTCGCCGCGTTTCATCATCACATGCAAGAAAGTTACAGCGCCGCTGATTTTGCGGTCGCGCGCGCGGGCGCGGCCAGTCTGGCCGAGATCGCGTCCTTCGAGCTGCCCAGTATTCTGATTCCGTTTCCCTACGCGGCCGACGATCACCAGACCCGCAACGCCGAAATCTTCGCGCACGCCGGCGCCGCGTTTGTTTTGAAAGAATCGGAGTTAACGCCCGAATTACTTACTCAGAAGATTCGAGAGATGAGCGTTCGGCCGGAGCAGCTTCGACGGATGTCCGAAAGCTCTGCGCGACTCGCGCCGGGAGATGCTGCTAACCGCGTCGCAGTTACAATGGAGAAATACACGCAGTGATGATGAAGGATGTCGATCTTCCAAAATTCCTAACGCAGGAAAGGCACGCCATTCATCTCATCGGCGTTGCCGGCAGCGGCATGAGTGGAATTGCCGGCCTTCTTCTTCAACTCGGGCACGAAGTCAGCGGCTCGGACAAATTGGATTCGCTGGAAACCGACCGGCTGCAGCGGCTCGGGTTAAAATTTCATGAGCAACATCGCGCCGCCGACGCGCGCGACGCCGAGCTCGTCATTTATTCTTCGGCTATCAAAAAGGACAATCCGATTCTGAAGAGCGCTCAAGAAAGCGGAAAGAGAACTGTGCGTCGCGCTGAAGCGCTAGCCGCGATCATGTCGGCGAAACGCGGGATCCTCGTCGCCGGAATGCATGGCAAGACCACGACGTCCGCGATGACTGCGCACGTCTTGCGCGAAGGCGGATTGCATCCGTCGCATTATGTCGGCGCCGAGATCCCGATTCTCGGGACGAACGCGCACTGGGACGCGCGCGGCGAATTTTTCGTTGCCGAGGGCGATGAAAGCGACGGCACGATCGCCTTGTTTCATCCCGAGCACGCCCTGCTCCTAAATATAGAGGAGGAACATCTCGACTTTTATGCCGATCTCGCCGCGATCGAGAAAGTGTTCGTCCAGCTGATCAGACAAACGACCGGCCAAATCTTTTATTGCGTCGATGATGCGAACGCGACCCGCATATGTCGACCTCGCGATCGCGCAATTTCCTACGGCTTAACCGAGAACGCTGACTATCGTGGAACCGATATCGAACTGCGCAATTTCGCCTCAGCATTTTGCGTTTATCGTCGCGCAAAAAAACTAGGCGATGCCGTTTTGAACGTTCCCGGTGAGCACAATGTTCGCAACGCGCTCGGTGTCATCGCGCTTGTAACTGAGCTCGGCGTTCCCTTTGAAAAAATCGCGAAGTCACTGACGAAGTTCCAACACGCGCGCCGGCGTTTTGAGATCAAATACGACAGCCCACGTTTTCTGTTGGTCGATGATTACGGACATCATCCGACCGAAATCAAAGCGACGTTGAAAACGGCGAAGTCCATTGGACGCAAACGCGTGTTGACCATGTTTCAACCGCATCGCTACTCTCGCACCAAGGCGCTTCGCAAGGAATTCGGGATCGCGTTCGACCAAGCAGATCGCGTCGTCATCACTGATGTTTATGGATCAAATGAATCGCCAATGCCGGGAGTCACCGGTCAAATCATCGCTGACGAAATTGCGGCTCACGGTCATCGCGGCGTCAGTTACCAGCCGCGTTTGGAGCGGGTGCACCGCGATGTTGGGAATACATTGGAATCCGGCGATCTGGTTCTCAGCCTCGGCGCGGGCAACATTCACGAACAATTGTCGATTCTGGCCGCCGATCTCGTCATCGCCGAAAAATTAAAAGAGATCGTAGGCGAGGACGGCGACGTTCGACTTTACGAGCCGCTCTCAAAACACACGACCTTACGTGTCGGCGGTCCGGCGCAATTTTGGGTCGAGCCGCGCAACGAAGCAGCATTGAGCGAATTAATCCGGTTTTGCCGGCGCGAAAATCTTCCGCTCTTCGTCATCGGCCGCGGTTCGAACTTGCTTGTGCGCGACGGCGGAATTCGCGGCGTGGTGGTTCATCCTTCCGGCGGCGACTTCGATAAGATCGACATCCACGAAAACGAAATCACCGCCGGCGTTGGCGCGAAGTTGAAGGAGATCGCTTATGCCGGGCGCGCCGCGGATTTGGGGGGATTGGAATGGATGGAAGGAATTCCCGGGGCGGTCGGCGGCGCGCTACGGATGAACGCGGGCGCGATGGGCGCACAGACTTTTGAAACCGTCGTCCGCGTTCGCTATTTGGACTCAGACGGAAACGCGCACGACAAAAATCGATCTGAATTGGAAGTGCATTACCGGCACTTTCCTTTGCTCGAACAAAACTTCGCCGTTTCAGCGACCTTCCGCGGGACGCCGGCCGCGCGCGAGCAAATCGAATCGCGTCTCCACGACTCCCAGGAAAAACGGCGCACCACTCAGCCGATCGCGAAAAGCGCTGGCTGCATTTTCAAAAACCCGGACAAGTGCCCGGCCGGAAAACTGGTTGACGAATTAGGTTTGAAAAATTCGGCGGTCGGAAAAGCGCGCGTGTCGGAAGTGCACGGCAATTTCATCGTGAACGATGGCGGCGCGACCGCGACGGATATGCTCGAGCTGATCGATCGGATCAAGCAAGCGGCGAAAACCAAACACGGAATTGAATTGGAAACTGAGGTTCAAATCGTGGGAGAGCCGGCGTGATGAAGTTGAAGGCGCTGCCAAAAAAGATTGCCGTGTTGATGGGCGGTCCCGGATCGGAGCGCGACGTATCTTTGGCGACTGGTCGCGGAGTTTCGAAAGCGCTGCGTTCGCTCAGCGTGGACGTGATCGATGTCGATGTTCACGACGAAAATTTCCCGCTGCCGGACGATGTCGATCTTGCCTTCCTCACCATTCACGGAACTTTCGGCGAAGACGGGCAGCTGCAGAGAATTCTGGAGGACCGCGGCGTCCCTTACACCGGCGACGGCGTTGAAGAGAGCCGGACTGCGTTCGACAAATTTTTGACAAAGCGAAAATTTCGCAAGCAAGGCGTCGTCACACCGGAATGGGAGGTAATTGATCTTGGTCAGCGTCCAAAAATTTCAGTTCCGCTCGTGCTCAAGCCGCCATGCCAGGGTTCGACTGTTGGCGTGGTGATCGTGAGAAATGAAAGTGAGCTCGATTCGGCGATGAACGAAGCCGGTAAGTACGATCGCAAATTGTTGGTGGAAAAATTTGTATCTGGCCGCGAATTGACGATAGGTATTCTTGGTGATCAAGCCCTGCCGATTATCGAAATAATTCCGAAGGGCGGTTTTTACGACTTCAATACCAAGTACCCGTTCCTGAATCCGCAGGCTGGCGCGAGCGCCGAGCATGTCTGTCCGGCCAAAATTGATCCGGCCAAAACAAAAACGATTCAGGAGCTGGCGCTGCAGGCATTTCGCGCTCTTGGCCTGGTCGTTTACGGCCGCGTCGATGTGCTTTTGACCGACGCGGGCGATCCGTTCGTGCTCGAAGTGAACACGATTCCCGGAATGACCGAGGCGAGCCTGCTTCCGGAAGCGGCCGCCGCCGCTGGAATCAACTATCTCGATCTTTGCCTGCGCATCATCGAGTTGTCGCGCGCGAGAAGGGAGCGCGCTGCACAATGAGGCGACAGCAAGGACCGCGTGCGCGCAATCAGCGTCTCTCCAGTTTCCGCCAACGGCGGCAGCAACATTTGCTCGACGTTAAAGTTCGCTCGCGGAAAGCGGTCCAGCATCGCAACCGCAAAGTCCTGGTTGTCTTCTCGAAAATCGCGCTCGTGCTTGCGCTGCTCGCCGGCATTTATGTCGGCGCTCGCCTCGCAGCGAAGCGGTTCTTCATCGACAATCCGGACTACAAGCTCAGCGTGATTGAAGTGCAGACCGATGGCACATTGCAGCGCGAGCAGATCTTGAGCGTGGCCGATTTGCGTGAAGGCGAAAACATTTTCCGAGTAAACCTCGGACGCATACACGACCGATTGCAGGAATTGCCGCAGGTCGATGAAGTCGAAGTGATCCGCAAACTTCCGGCCGAGATCGACATCCGGATCGTAGAACGCAAGCCGGTCGGCTGGATCACAAGCGAGAAACAAATCGCCGATCCGTTTGCGTCCGACGCTGCTTTTCTGGTGGACGCGCGTGGTGTTTTGATGAAAGAGAAGAAATTGTTGCCGGAATATTTGGGATTGCCATTGATCCTGGGTTGCGCGAGCGAATCGCTCGAAGCCGGAAAAACCGTCGCATTGCCCGAAACCAAAGCCGCGCTGGAGTTGTTGCGGCTGAGCACGCGCAGCTTCATGCAAACCCGTTTCCAAATTCGCGAGATTGATGTTTCGAAGGGCTACTGCCTGGTCGTGACTGATAAGAATCACAGCCGGGTCACGTTTGGCTTCGATAATCTCGATACCCAGCTGCAGCGCCTGGAGCAGTTCCTGATTTATTCCGACGACGCGCACCGCGAACTCGCGACCGTCAATCTGCTCGTGCAACGAAATATTCCGGTCACGTTCGCAAAACCGGCCACGGAAGTGATCAACGAAACAATCAGGCCGGAAGAATCGCCGCGAGTGATGAAAGCGATTCCGGTGCAGTCCGCGCCGAAACCATCGGCCACACCTTCAGCCGCAAAATCGCGCCCCAGCTCTTCGGTAACCGCCGCGCCGGTGAAACGCGCGCTTCCGTTGCAACCTTTCAACAAGAATTAAAGAACATGGCGAGTAGTGATCTGATCGTTGCTTTGGAAATTGGGACGTCGAAGATTTGCGTCGTGGTCGGCGAAACGCGTCCCGACGGAACGCTGAAAATTCTTGCGGTCGGTCAGGCGCCATCGCGCGGGGTGCGAAAAGGGGAGATTGTTGACTTTGAAACGGCGATGAAATGCGTGCATGAAGCGGTGGTCGATGCCGAGCAAAAAAGCGATGTGATGATTCGAAGCGTTTACGTCGGAGTGGCGGGCGGTCACATTCAGAGTTTCAACAATCGCGGTTGCGTGATGCTCCCCGAGGAACGCGACGAGATTGATGAGCAGGATGTCGAAGATGTAAAAGTCAACGCGCGCGAAGTCAGCATTCCGGCGCAGAACGCATTTCTTCACTCGATCATTCAACACTATCACGTCGACGGACAGGATGGAGTGCTCAATCCGGTCGGCATGCTCGGGGAAAAGCTGGAAGCGGATTTCCACATCATCCACGGCGTTCGGACGCGCATCCAGAACACAATTCGCTGCGTGAAAGAGCTGCCGCTCGAAGTCGAGGACGTTGTCTTCAGCGCGCTCGCGTCCGCGCAGGTCGTGCTCACCCAACATCAAAAAAATCTCGGCGCCCTGGTGGTCGATATCGGTGGCGGAACGACCGATTACATTCTTTACGTCGATGGCGCGGTGAAACAAAGCGGCGCGCTCGCAGTCGGCGGCGATCACATCACGAATGACATCTCGATGGGTTTGCGCATTCCGATGGCGCGCGCCGAAAAATTAAAAACCGAGGAAGGCAGCTGCGTTCTCGGCAATTGCCTGCCCGGCGAAACAATTTTGTTGAAAGACGATTCCGGGTTCGCCGGAAAGGAAATCGAGCGCGAGACACTCAACACCATCATTCATTTGCGTTTGCGCGAGACTTTTGAGCTGCTCAAGCGCACGGTCGAGGAAGAGCCGTTCATCAATTATGTCGGTGCCGGCATTTTCATTACCGGCGGCTGCAGTCTGGTGAATGGGATCGATCACTTGGCCGGCGAAATTTTTGAAATGCCCGCGCACGTCACGCACGCGCAAACGTTGTCCGGTCTGACCTCAGCGGTCGAGAACCCGCAGTTTTCAACCGCGATCGGTTTGCTCAAGTACGCGCAGGCCGTGCAAGTCGATCGGCCCCGGCGCGGGATTACTCGAATTTTCGGCAGATTTTTTAGCGGTATGCGATGACAACAGAAAGATCGACATGATCCAGCTCAGCAAAAATTACAGCTTACCGGAAAGGCAAGAGGAACCAATTTTAATCAAAGTGGTCGGCGTCGGCAGCGCGGGATCGAATGCGCTCGATCGCGTGTTGCTTGACGGCATGGACAAAGCCGATCTCATCGCGATCAACACCGATGTGCAATCGCTGGCGAGCTCGGTCGCGGCGCGCAAAGTCCAGCTCGGCCGCACATGCACGCGCGGCCTCGGCACCGGAGGCGATCCCGAGCTTGGTTATCAAGCGGCGATTGAATCGGCGGACGAAATTCGCCAAGCAATCGCCGGCGCACGGATGATTTTCATTTGTGCAGGACTCGGCGGCGGCACCGGTTCTGGCGCCGCGCCGATTGTCGCGCAACTGGCGCGCGAAGCGGGTTCGCTGGTGATCGCATTCGCCACTCTCCCATTCTCATTCGAGGGCAAACGCCGCGCGGTCCAGGCCCAGGATGCGCTGTCGCGGCTAAACGAGATTGCCAACGCGGTGATCTGTTTCGAGAACGATCGAATGGGCGACATGGTCGCGCCCAAAGCCGGAATTCATCAGGCCTTCGGTGTCGCCGACATGACGATCAGCCAGAGTCTGCGCTCGATCGTTAATTTGATCCAGCGACCCGGCCTCATCCGCATCGGGTTCGATGATTTGTTCGCGGCGTTGCGGAGTCAAAACGGCCGTTGCTTGTTCGGCTTCGGCGAATCCGATTCTGATAATCGCGCGCATGATGCGCTGACCCAGGCGCTGAAGAATCCGTTGATGGACAAAGGCCGCATGCTATCGGAAGCGGCTCACGTTCTCGTCCAAGTTGCGGGCGGACCCGGCATGACTTTGTCCGAGGTTGAAATTCTGATGCGCGAGCTCGGTCGCCACGTTCGCGATCATACTCAAATTGTTTTCGGGACGGCCGTTGACGGGAAAATGGGAAATCGCCTCAGCATCACAATTATCAGCTCGCTCGCTTTGGAAGGTTCAATCGCCACCCAAACTGAGCCGCCGCCGCCGGAACCGTTTTTCGCGCCGCCGCCGGCGATCTTGGAACAAGTTGGAGAACCACCGGTGCCGAAGATTGAGGTCACACCGGAACCTGAAATCACAGCAGGCGTACAGTCCGCTCCGGGCGATTCGATTCCATTTGAACAACCGGTGGCGGCTGAAACGCCTCCACTATCGCCACCGCCTTCAATTAAAAAGCCGGCGCCGCGATTAATTCCGCCAAAGAAAAAGCCGGTTGTGGAAAAAGAGCCGAAACCGGCAAAGGAAAAATACGTCCAGGCGAAGCAGGAGGTTTTGCAGTTCGAACCTGTCACGCGCGGGCGTTTCGAGAAAAGCGAGCCGACCATCGTTGAAGGCCAGGACCTCGACATCCCGACGTTCCTTCGCAAGAACATCCGGGCAAAGTAACAAAAATCATGTCGGTCACACGAATGGCCCAAAGCGTGATCCAACGCCCACTGTGAGATCCCTCAGCGTCTTCGCGCTTCGGGATGACACGGTGGGGCGCGATTACTTCTTCATCAATTCCAGCACGGCGCTGGTCATGCCGATGATCCCGACGCGAATCGTCGGCTCGGGCACGGGCGCGAATTTGCTCGAATGTAAACTCGGCAATTCTTTCCCTTCCTTTTTAAACTGCGCGATTTTTTCCGGATCGACGGCGCCGATGTGAAAATCCACCGCGGGGATCGAGTGATCGGGTAAACTGTATTCGGAAAAATCTTCGCCACCCATGGTTGGATCGACAATCTCGACATTGTCAGGTCCAAGAACCTTTTTCCAACCTTCCACCAGGCGTTTGGTTAGATCTGGATTGTTGTAAGTCGCGGGCGTGAATTGATCTTTTAACACGTTGACAACCGGTGCCCGGTCGGCCGGAACTCCGCCGGCGGTCGCGATCCCTTTCGCAATCTCATCGATCGCCTTGAGCACTCGATCGCGCACGTCGGACTTATAAGTGCGCACTGTCAGCTGCATCTTCACTTCGTCGGGAATGATGTTGCGCTTGGTCCCGCCGTGAATGGATCCAACCGTGACCACGATCGGATCGAGCGGATTATTTTCGCGGCTGGCGATTGTTTGCCAGGCGTTGATCATTTCCGCCGTGAGGACAATCGGGTCTTTAGTTTTGTGCGGATAAGCGCCGTGGCCGCCGAGGCCGCGAACTGTCACATCGACCGAATCCACATTCGCGTAGGTATACCCCGGCGTGACTGCGATGTGTCCGGTTTGGAGATCGGCTTTGTCATGAAAACCAAGCGCGAAATCGGGTTTGCCGAAGCGATTGTAAAGCCCGGCCTTCAGCATTGCTCGCGCTCCGCCGACCGTTTCTTCCGCCGGTTGCCCGATGAACATGATCGTTCCCGACCATTGGTCCTTCAGTCGCTGCAACGCCCGCGCGGTCCCGATGAACGCCGACATATGCGCGTCGTGCCCGCACGCGTGCATGACGTGCACTTCTCTGCCGTCGTCAGCTTTGGTCGTAACTTTGCTGGCGTAAGGCAGGCCGGTGTCCTCTTCGACCGGCAACGCGTCCATATCGGTGCGCACCATGACAGTTGGCCCGGCGCCGTTTTTCATAATGCCAATGACGCCGTAGCATTTGAGATTTGGGTTATCGTATTTGCCGAAGTTCTCCGTCACTTCGCAACCGACCCCACGCAGTTCTTTCGCCACCAGCGCAGCCGTCTTTTCTTCATGGCAGGAAAGCTCGGGATGACTGTGAATGTCTTTGTAAATCGCGAGCAATGACGGCAGCTCGCTGAGCGCAGTTTTTTCAACTGTCGGCTCCTGCGCGAACGCGAAATCCGAAGTCAGGATCGACCCGCCTACGCCGAAGGCTACGGCGCGGCAGGCCAAGGACAAGATCGGCAAGAAACAAATCTTCATTCCGGACTTATATCCGCAGCTTACACAGATTTCCGCAGATTATTTTCGGAATCTTACGGTTTTGAATCTGTGAAAATCTGCGCAATCTGTGGATGACTCATGCAGTTCGAGAAGAACACCATCCTTTTCGGCGCCGATGCAACGCCGCGGATTGTTGCAATCGAGCTGGGCGAAACCGGCACGGTGAAGGTGCACCGTCGCGAGAAGAATGGATCGACCACAACCGACGTAGAGCCGTTTCATCCCTTCCTTTGGGCCGACAACGACGTTGTCGATCTTGGAATCGAAGCGGAAAAGCTTAAAGGCGATCTGAAATTTGGCTGGTTGATCACCGTCGACAGCTGGAAGGAGCTGATCGCGCTTCGCAACGGGTTGAAGAATGCCGGGCGCGACTTCTTCGCCTTCACTGATCCGGTGCAGCACTACCTCACCGCCACGGGGCGAACGTTGTTTAAGGACCTGCCCTTCGAAGAGCTCAAACGAATGCAGCTCGAAGTGCTCTCGTTTTCTGAAGGCGATGCCGATCACATCATGAGCATCGCGCTCTCTGACAACAGCGGTTGGGAAGAGCTGCTCATTGTTAATCCAAAAAAGACGGAGGAATCGGAAAGAAGCGCGATCAAGCGCCTGACGAGTCTGATCAAGGAACGCGATCCGGATGTGATCGAGGGTCATAATTTATTTCGCTTCGATCTCCCTTATCTGGTCGCACGGGCCAAGAAATTGAAAACCAAACTCGATTGGGGGCGTAGCGCTGGATTTCTGCGATCACGACCGTCCCGGCTGCAAATCGCGGAGAAGACGATCGATTATCCCAAATTCACAATCGACGGTCGCCATTTCGTCGACACATTTTTGCTCGCGCAATTTTACGACGTCGGAATGCGCTCGCTCAGCGGTTTTGAGCGAACGGATGTCGCGCGACATTTTGGATTGTGTGATGAGGAAATCTCCGCGCTGGCCGGAAAAGAATTAGAACGCGCTTACATCGACAAGAATGAAAAATTCCGCCGACGCGCGCTTTGCGGCATTCGGGAAACGCGAGCGGTCTCGGAATTACTGAGTCCGAGCTACTTCATTCAGGCGCAGATTTTTCCCTACAACTATCAGGACGTGATCGTGCGCGGCAACGCCACGCGGATCAACGGTTTGTTCCTGCGCGAATACTTTCGGCAGAGACACAGCATTCCGGAGCTACCCCTGCCGCAAAGCTTCGAGGGCGGTTACACCGACATCTTCATCACCGGTGTCGCGCGCAACGTCTGGCATTGCGATGTGGCGTCGCTCTACCCGTCGATCATGCTCCAGTTCGATTGCTTTCCCGCGAGCGATCGACTGCAGATCTTTCGCCATTTACTGACCGATCTGCGCACGTTCCGATTGGAAACCAAAGCGGCGATGCGCGCTGAAAAGGATCCGGCGAAGCAGCGTTACTTCCACGCACTGCAAAACACTTTCAAGATTCTGATCAACAGCTTCTACGGCTATCTCGGATTCGGGCAGGGACACTTCGCCGACTTCGATGCCGCGGCGCGTGTCACCCAAGTCGGACGGGACCTTTTGAGGAAAATGATCGACTGGCTGAATGCGCACGGCGCGAAGGTGATCGAGGTCGACACCGACGGAATTTATTTCGTGCCGCCGAACAAGATCGACATCGGCGATTTGCAAAAGGGTTTTGCGAAAGAATTGCCGCCGGGAATCGAAGTCGAATTTGATGAGCAGTTCGCGGCGATGTTCAGCTACAAGGCGAAGAATTACGCTCTTCTGACAAAAGATGGCGACGTGATCATCAAAGGCGGGGCATTGAAGTCGCGCGGGCTCGAAAAGTTCCAGCGCGTGTTTCTGGAAGAGATGATCAAACTCATCATGAAAGGAAAACCGGAGGCGATCCCGCGCCTGCGGGACCAGTTCGAGAAGAAGATCCGCAACCGCGAATGGAAGATCGACATGTTGATGAAGACGGACACGCTCCAGGATTCGCTGGAGAAATATCGAGCCAAGATCTTAGGCTCCGCGCGGAACCGGGCGGCTGCTTACGAGCTCGCGCTGGCCAGCGGACGCGCCTATAGGCCCGGCGACCAGGTCAGCTATTATATTAAGAGCACGCCGAAAAAGGTCCCAGCCTACGAAGCCGCCAGGCTCGCCACCGACTTTGATCCCCTGAACCGTGACGAGAACGTTGATTACTACATCGCCAAGCTGAACGAGCTCGTGAAAAAGTTTGGGGATCTGCTTCCTGCGCCTGAGCAGGAGACTTTAAAGCTCTAAACCAACCTGGCATCGAGATTGATTTGGGTGCCGGCCAACGCGACGGAAACTGGACAGGTTTTTTTGGTTTGTTCCGCTTGCTCGCGAAATTTTGCTTCCTCGATGCCGGGAACTTCGGCTTCGGTTTTTAAATCAATGGCGGTGATTTTCGGTCCGCCGCCGATCATTTCGAGTTTTACTGTCGCGGTGGTGCTGATGCGTTTGGCTGGATGTCCGGCTTTTTCCAAATTGGCCGAAAGCGCCATTGAATAACAGCCGGCCTCAGCCGCGCCGATCAGTTCCTCGGGATTTGTCCCCTTTCCTTCCTCAAACCGCGACGAGAATGAATACGGTCCTTCGAAAGCGCCGCTCCCGAGTTTCATCGTTCCTTTGCCCTGCTTCAGTGTGCCGTCCCAAACGGCCGATCCAGTTCGTGTTGCCATTGTTTTGTCTCCGTTAATTGTTGCTGACTAACGATTCGCGCCGTAGCTGCGCGAGTGCAACCTGCTTTCGGCCTAACCACATGCCGAGCGCGCACCAACCGGCGACCACAGGCACCGCAATATAACTGATCGCACTCAAACCGAGTCCGAGCGCCTGCATGCCGCCATAGGACCAGGCCCCGAATATATCGCCGCATCGATACCCGACCGTGTCGATGAAACTTTTCGCTTTGTATTTGTCTTCGCGTCGTAAAACCGTGAAGAGCACTTCGCGCGCAGGCCGCATAAACGCGAACGTACTCGCGCGGCGCGCTACCTGAAATACTGCGAGCACGGCAATGATCGGCGCGATTCCCATTGCGGCGAAACCGAAAAGGCTGAGGACGGGCATGAACAAGAGCGTGACTGTCACGCCGAGATATTTCATCAGCCGTCCGGTGAGGAAGATTTGCAGCAACAGCGTCAGTGAGTTGACCGAGAGATCAAGTTTGGCGAAAAACGCCGTCCGCGCGGCGCGGTCGGTAAAACCCGCTTTGGTCAGTTCAGACTGCTGAAAATACGCCCACGTCGACGTGAGAGTGTAGAGCAGAATAAAAAGAAACAGGCCGAACAAATACGGCGACCGATAGATATGGGTGATGCCCTCCCAAATTCCACCGCCGATCGGCTTTTCAGCGGCGGCCTCACCATGTCGATCTTCCGTGCGAAACTCGGCTGGAAAGAAACGCACCGATTGCGCCGCCATTTCCAGCATCGCCGCACAAATCAACAATAACACTCCGACGCTGACGCGGTGAACGAGCGACGCGGTGATGACTGGCCCGAGAATTCCGCCTAAAGAACCGCCGACCGCGATGAATCCGAAAAGGCGTTTGCCCTGCTCGGTTGTGAACAGATCGGTCATGAACGACCAAAAAACGGCGGTAGCGAAAAGATTGAAAACGCTAACCCAGACGAAAAAGCAGACATCGACCGACGACTGCTTTCCCGGAGGGGCCCAGCGCATGAGGACAAAGAAAATAAGCAGGTTCACGATGAAGAATCGGTAGGCGATTGGGATGAAGCGACGCCGCGGCATGCGGGCGACGATGGCCGAGAAAAGCGCGTTCGCGGCGATCATAGCGAGGAGCACGATCGTGAACATCCACCAAAGGTTTTCTGAATAGCTGGCGCCAATGTTATCGCGAACTGGCCGGATAACATAGTAACCGGCGAGGACGACAAAGAAAAAAACGAACGCCAGCCAAAGCGCCCGAACCTCGTTCGGCTTTACATCAACGATTTTGGCGAAAAGTTTTTTCATACGACAGCCATGTCATTCCGAGCGCATGCGAGGAATCTCCCAAATGCGGAAAGCGTCACGCAAGTAGGAGAGATCCTTCGCTTCGCTCAGGATGACACCGCTTTCTGTTTTTTCCACGCCGCCATCACTTCGGCTTCACGATCAGCCGTAATTCCGGCGCGCATCTCCGATTGTCGATCTTGCGGAAGCGATTTGAACCAGCTGAGCGTGTCGCGCGCGGTGTCGGCGACCGGACGAAATGTTAAACCTTTTGCCAAAGCGCGACTGATGTTCGTTCGAGCGAGGCCGCTTTCTTTTCCAGTCCACACCGGCATGTCCGACCACGCCTCGACTTTTTGCTGCGTAAGAAATTCTTCGCTCACCCAAGTGAATTTGGCGCTCGATTTCTCTGCGTCTTTAATTCCGTCAAGCATTCCGCCAATGCCGAGCGGTTTCGCGGGCCCGGCCGCGTTGTAGGTTCCGGTTTCCCGATTTTCGACCATGCGGATCGTCCATTCGGCCAGGTCTCGCGCGTCGATGAACTGCACCGGATCATTCGGATCGCCGGGCGCGAGCACTTCGCCGCCGCGATCGATTCGCGCCGGCCAATACGTAAAGCGATCGGTTTCGTCGCGCGGCCCGACAATCAGCCCGGGGCGAATAATCAACGTTTTTTCGGGAAACCATTTCTCCGCTTCTTTTTCCGAAAGCGCTTTCAGTGGGCCGTAAGTTTTGTAACCGGATGCTTTCATTGCTTCGAGGGTCTCTTTGTACGGATCCGAGCCTTGGTATCTTTCGACCGGCGCCGACTCGTCAACGCCTTGTTTCACCTCGCCATAAACGGAAATCGTGGAGATAAAAGCGTAGCGCTCGACATTGCCTTTCAAGATTTGCGCAGCATCGCGTACCCAGGATGGCAACGTCGTCGGATTATCGATCACGACGTCCCATTGTCGATCCTTCAACGTATCGAGCTTGCCGTTCCGATCGCCAGCAAGCTGCTCGACTTCCGCCGGCAATTCGCCGGGATGCGTCTTGCCGCGATTGAACGTGGTCACTTTGTGGCCACGGCTCAGCGCGTACCGGACTTGATAGGGACCGGTAAAACCGGTCCCGCCGAGAATCAGGATGCGCAAAGACTTCACCGTTTTCTCCGCGAACAAAGATGTCGATCTTGCAGTCAAAGCCAAGGCGCTGGCGCCAGACATTTTGATGAAATGGCGGCGGTCGATTGAGGAATTCATTGCCGGGGCGGAGGTTATGTCATGTCGAGCGAAGTCGAGACATCTCTTAATATTTCAGAAACAGCAAGAGATTCCTCCACTTCGGTCGGAATGACAAAAACAGGGTCGATGCACGCCACAAAAAAATTGAAAAATTCGAAAAAACCGGTTGCGGAGGCAGCGATCCTGCTCGATAGAACGCACGCTTTATGCCGAAAACCAGTCCCCTCGCCCCCTATTTGATTGCGATCTCTGCTGCCGGTTTGCTCTTTGCGACTGCGGCCCACGGCCAGCTTGTTGAACCGGGCAAATCGCGGTTCATTTTCAAAGACGCCGATGGAAAAAGCGACTCGGCCGAGGTCGTCACCAAATATGCCCCAAAGAAAATCGTCAGTCCGTTGGCAAAAATGGACAGTTCGATCGACCCGAAATTGAGACGGGCGGCGACCATAGCCGAGGAACGCGCCCATGCTCATTCGCGCGAGCAATGCTGGCATTACGTAAAAGGAGCATTGCTCGCTTCGGGCGCGGTCAGTTCATATCCGACAAGCGTTTACGCCAAGGACGCCGCGAAAGAGCTGGTCAACAATTACGGTTTCAAGAAGCTGTCGGTGCGTGATCCCTACAATGCCCCGGTCGGATCGGTGCTGGTTTACAATGCGAACAAAGGCGCAGGTCACGTGGAGATAAGGACCAAGAGCGGTTTCGCGAGCGACTTTCGTTCCAAAACTCCTTCGCCGCGCCCGCTGATCGGCGTTTATTCGAAGTTGTAGCCCGCTGATGTCGATCTTCGCGTAAGATCAACCAAGATCAACAAAGACGTTAGCGGCCGAGTCGGCCAAGAGGATTTCTGATAATGCCCCCGGTAGGGCTGGCGGCCGCTGCTTTGGTCGTCGCCGACGCGGCAATGGCTCCGGTAGAGCTACGAGCCGCCACATTGGTCGTCGCCGTCGCTGGATTCAAAGCGATCGGTTGGGAGTTCGTAATGTTTGGCTTTGCCACCGTTGCAACATTTGGCGGAACCACCTTCACGTTGATGAATGGCGGATTGGAGTTCGCCCACGCCAGAGCCTGGCCTTTGGTCTCAAAAAATTTGTCGATAACGATCGCGTTGCGTTCGTAATTGGTGCGGCCCGATCGCCGCGCCGCTTTGCGGTTCCGGACAGCGCTCCCGGTGTCGATGGCGGACAAAGCGGTTCCGTCAGGAAGAACGACCCGGCTGCCGTAAGGAATTCTTCTCGGGTCGACGGCGCAATGGCCTTGCCGCAATCGCAGCCCGGTAGCGGATTTGTGTTGTCGCGTGTAATGATCTGCGCCGTGTCCGCCGCCGGCCCAGTAAACCGTGACCCGCGCGAGCAGCGAATTGTCCCGGGCGAACCCCTGCGGGAGCCATCCAAGCCCAACCAGAAGTATAAAGATCGATCGCTTCACGAGGGTGCTCACGTTTTGCGTCGCGCTGGTCGCAGGAAGGAATCAAGCGGCAGGTGAAGCTCGACCTTGGCTGAATCAAATTTTGGCAGGGGCGACCCGGGTGCGGCTTGTTTCGGAATCGCCTTGATCGGCATGAATGCAGAAACATCTTCGACGCCATTTAACTTAGCAACCGTCTCGGTTGATTCGTGGCGAGACCCGGGCGGCGCGACGCGCACGGTCATGAAATGTGGATGCCTGCTTTCCCAGGAAAGCGCTGCTTCTTTCGACTCAAAGAATCGATCGATCACGATAGCGTTTCGCTGCGAAATCGTCCGGCCGGTCACACGGGCGGCCTTGCGACTGACGACCGCAGGTCCGCTATCGACGGCAATGCAGGTCGCGTCCGGAAATAATACATGACTTCCGTACGGAATTCGTTTTGGGTCGACAGCGCAATGTCCCGCGCGTAAACGCGCACCGTTGGAACATGCACGCAACTGGCCTTCGCCCGGCCAGTAGACCGTGATTCGCGCGAGGAACGAATCTTCGCCGGCATAAACCGAAGCCGCGAACAAAAAAGCAAAGCCAATCGTTGTTAGTAAAAATTTCGTATCCATTCTTTTGACGAATTCGCCCTAACGAGCATTCGACATAAACCCTGCAGAACAGACAGGGTTTTTATTAAGATTCGAAGTAGATCACTAAACTGGTTCCCACTCGGGCGCAAAATTTTTTATGAATTATTTACGATTCAACCGGGAGAAGCCGGCGACGAGCTAATGCGCAGTTATGTCACGTTGAGATCCGAACCAAGGATGGGTTCGTGAGTGATTATCGCAGCAAGTATCGCTCTTTTTATCCGCTCATTGCGGTTTACGGAAAATTCGGGTCCTGAGAATCTCGACTCAGGCGTAAACCAGAAGATCGATCTCCTCCGGAAGCGAATTGGAAACTTCGCGGATCACGTTGCCGCGAAGAAGATTGATCAACGCATTGCGCTGCGGCGCGCCGAGAATGAGCCGGGACGCTCCCAGCGTGGCGGCAAGATCGACAATCGTCTCGGCGGCGGAAGAACTGACGGCGTAGGCGAATAACGGCGGTTGATCGCCTGCCTTTTGCTTGGCCTCGTTAAAGATCCGGCTCGCTTCTTCGTCATCCTGCCATTTACGTCTGGCGTCTTGATCAGTCATGAACGCCTGCTCCCGGACAAAAAGCAGATAGAGACGCGATCCGGTTTCGCGTGCCTCGCGCAAAGCAAAGTCGAGCGTTCGCCCCGTGCCGCGGATCGCACACAAGATTGCTTCGCCGCCAATTGATGGGACCGCCACAGCTTCGCGCGCTGCCGCAGCAAAATCGACATCCATCCGTTCTGGCACGACCGCGGCTTCAGCTTCCTTTTTCATTCGGCGTTCCAGAACCAGCCCGCGCAGGATCAACCCAATAACAAGAATCGTGATTGCAAAGTAGCGCGCGTTCGGTTTGTCGATCAGCAACGAGATTTCAATCGCAGCCATGACGATGAAGGTGGCGAACATCAGCGTCCGCTCCCACAATTTGATCGAGAGTCTTCGATCCGTCGCGGTTGCGCCGAGATTGGTGGCGATCGCCCCGACGACACCAACCGCATACAGATCGGCCAGGCCGGACATGTCCTTCACAGCGACCACGAGCAACATCGGCACCAACGTGGCCAGCAACGTCGCCGCGTTGGGCACGCCCCAGTTATTCAGTTTTTGGAAAATCTTTGGCAGCTCGCGGTCGCGCGACATGAGGAATTGGATCGCGATAAGATCGACAATCGCGGTGTTGGCAGCAGAGAGAAGCAACAGACCGAAGACAATACTAACGATGACCGCGAAAAGGTGGCCGAGCCCCGGTCCCACGGCGCCACCGACAAAGATTTGGCCCATATAACGCAGCATGTAATCGCGCACGCCCTCCGCGCCCGGAGCGTTCACGTCGCCATTCACAATTTGCAGACCGTTTAAGGCATGAGCGGCCAGCCCGAATAATGCCGTGAAGGCACAGACTTCAATCATCACGATCACAATCGCGGGCGTGGATGTTTTAACGACGCACGGATTCTCGTCAGTCGTTCCCGGATCGAGTTTCATTACGCCAGTCGCATTCGCGATCGCTTCGACACCGGAAAGCGCGAGCACGATTCCAACAAAGGCGAACCAGTTCTGCCCGAACGTTCCGTGCAACGGTTGGAGATGCCCAAACGCTTCACTTATGTGCGGCAGACAGAAGAGTCCGAGCGTGATAACAATGATGACGGTCGGGATGGAAATGAGAAACGCGAGCCCGCCAGTTTGTTTTGGACCGAGCAGGTTGAGCAATCCAATCGCGAGGATCGCGGCAGCCGCGAATTTCTCCGGATGCGGGACGCCGAGGTATTGAAACGCGGACAAGGCGCTGATTGCGGCCGTCACCAAATAATCGGCGATTAACAAGAACGCGCCGACGATCGAAATCACTTCGCTGCGATGACGCACGCTCGCGTAAACGCCGCCGCCGTCCGGATACAGCCGGCAAATTATCATGTAGTTGATCCCGACCAGCGCGGTCAGAACGCACATCGCCGCGATCAGCCAGAATGAAGCGTAACCGGCGACGGCAAAGGCGAGACCGATGACGTAGGCCTTGCTCGTGCCCCAGTCGCCGTACAAAATCGCAGCCGCGCGCTTCCAATCGACATTGCGCGGTCGCTTAACGTTGGTTGGTATCAATTAATTCGACTCAAACGAGGCGGGCTCGCGCGACGAGGCGCCTCACTTCAAGCGGAGTCGGATTTACGACATCCCTTGCACTTTAATGATGCCGACGAGGTTAGCTGTCGGGCTGGAGCCATTAAATGCTCTCGATGCCGCGCATCGTTCGCCCCGATCCGTCTTCCATTCGGAATTGGTTCCCCCGCTGACTCGATCCAGTCGAATCATTAAGCGAAACAAAGAACTGGCGGAAATTTGAAATCGGTGGCGGGTTCCGTCAAATCGGACAAAGCCGGACGCGATACTACATTGTCGACCTAAGCATATTTATACAGAGCTACAAAAAGATGAACAATTTCGGACGGTGCGCCGGATTTCTGAACAAAGCGCTTGTCAGGCGCGACCGCCTATGAACAGTCACCCCACGCCAAATGGCTGATTTGATCATCACTGAGAGCGGGGCGGTCCATCGCCCGCGTAACGTCGATTGGAAACGGGCCGCCGCGCTCCTTTACGGCGATTGGGGCACGAGCAAAGCCTACGTGATCGGCCTGGCTTTTCTGGCCGCAGGTTTTTCTTCACTGCCGATCATTCTCGCGGTCTGCGCGCTAACCGGTCTGGTCGGCATCAACTACATAGTGATCTGCCGCCATTTTCCCGATGGCGGCGGCGTTTATTCGGCGGCGCGTTCGCAAGGACGATTGCTCGCTGTGGTCGGCGCGTTGCTTTTGCTGGCTGATTTAACTGTGACCGCCGCACTCAGCGGCTGGTCGGCATTGACCTATATCACTTCCGGCGCCGAACACATCAGCTGGATCAAGTTTTTCCGCGACCATATCGCGCTCACCACCATCGCGGTGATTTTGATCATGGGCATGATCAATTATTTCGGCCCGAAACATTCCGGCAGTCTCGCCGTCGCGCTCGCTGTCCCAACATCAATCGTCGTCGTCGTCCTGATTGTGATCAGCGCGCCGCATCTGACCACACACTTCCTTCAACCGCGCCAGGAAAGTCTGGGCACGCTTTGGGTCCAATTTGTTGGCGTTATTCTCGCGCTCTCCGGGGCCGAATCGATCGCCAACGTCACCGGGGTAATGAAACTGGATCCAGGGTCGACAATGGATCGACCGAGCGTCGGGCGCGAATCACTCAAGGCGATCGTTCCCGTGGCAATCGAAGTTGTTGCCGGCACGGCGTTGCTCGGCTGGGCGATGTTGTCGTTGCCAACGGTGCTCGGAAAAACTCTGCACTTGTCCGATCCATCATCGGTCGCTTCCGTCCTGCAACTACGGAGCGAAGACATGCTCCGCTTCATTGGTGAGCAATTCGCGAGTGCGACATTTTCACCAGCCGTCGGTAATTTCTTTGGCTGGATCGTCGGAATTGTTTTCTTCCTCTTGCTGCTCAGCGCCGCCAACACCGCTATCGTCGCAATGATTGGGTTGCTTTACATGATGTCGCGCGATCGCGAGATGCCGCGGCAATTCAGGAAGTTGAACCGCCACGGCGTGCCGATTTATCCGCTGCTCATTGCGCTCGGTTTGCCGGCGGTTGTCCTGCTTGTGGTCGCAAACTTCACCTCTCTCGCCGGCCTTTACGCTATCGGCGTCGTCGGCGCGATCACGGTCAACGTCGGCTCGTGCGCGTTTAACCGCACGGTGGGCTTCACTTGGTACGATCGCATCCTTTTTGGCGTCACCTTTTCCATTCTGTTCTTTGTCGAGCTGACGCTCGCGCACACGAAACTCGATGCCCTCCAGTTCGTAGTCGCAATTCTGGTCGCTGGATTAGCGCTTCGCGCTTACACCCAGAAGCGACAAGGTCTGACTACGGTCACGGTCACACGCGAGGTCGCGGAAATGGTCGCGCCCGATCTCGAAGCTCGCATGCAACCGCGCTTGCAGGAAGGTCAAAAGATCATGGTCGCGGCGCGCGGAATCACGCCCGTCCTGGGGTTCGCTCTTGATGAAGCGCAATTGCGCAAAGCCACTCTTTGCGTTCTCTACGTCAAAGAGGTTGCTGTTTATTATTCGGGCGGACCGGCAAGCCTCGGCCGCGCAAAATGGCACGATGATCCGGAAGCGAACGCGATCATGTCTTTAATGATGAAGCTCGGGGCCGAGCGAGATGTTTGCGTCATTCCGGTTTATGCCGTGAGCCAGGATGCCGCCGCTACGATTGTGGATCTTTCCGCCACCATGGGCGTCGATTATCTCGTCATCGGCGCGACCCAGCGAACCGCGCTGGCGAACCTTCTTCGCGGCAGCGTGGTGACGAACGTCGCCCAGCATCTGCCCGACTCGATTCAGCTTCTCATCTTCGGCTAACCGTGACTTCCTCCTTCGTTCGCATCGCGATGTGGTCGGGGCCGCGCAATATTTCGACAGCGATGATGCGAGCTTGGGGCAATCGCGCCGACACTTCGGTGATCGACGAGCCGTTTTACGCCTACTATTTAGACAGGACCGGCAAAAAGCACCCCGGCTCGGCCGAAGTTATCGCGCAGGGTGAAACGGATTGGCGGAATGTCGTTAAGCAGCTGACCGGCCCGGTCCCTTCCGGCAGGCGTGTCTTCTTTCAGAAACAAATGACGCACCATTTGCTGCCGGAGATCGGCCGCGACTGGATTGTCGATCTTACAAATTGTTTTCTCATCCGCGAACCGCGCGAAGTGATTCTCTCCTACATCAAGAAAACTCCCGAGCCGACGCTGGAAGATCTTGGTTACGTTCAGCAGCAGAAAATCTTCGATTTTGTCCGCGAACGAACCCAGTCGTACCGCCACACCGGCTCGGTGCCGCCGGTGGTCGATGCAAAAGATGTTCTGCAAAATCCCGAGCGCATCTTGCGGCTTCTCTGCGACACAGTTGGCGTGGAATTCGACAAGTCGATGCTATCCTGGCCGCCAGGGTTGCGCGTCACCGACGGCATCTGGGCAAAACATTGGTACGATGAGGTGGCAAGATCGACATCGTTCCAGCCTTACACACCACGAGAAGGCGATCTCCCGGAGCGTCTCCGCGAAATTTATGAGCAATGCCGTGAATGTTATGAGCAGCTTTTTGAGTACCGACTGCGCTAACGCGCGCTGTCATCCCGAACCAACGTGAGGGATCTCACAATGCGACACGCGCGCTTCCTTCAATCGGAATAGTCGCCAACGTCGAGAAGATAATGCAACCGCTAGGAAGGCTTGCGTAACCGCACGTGCAGATGGGAGATTCCTCGCTCCGCTCGGAATGACAGAAAGAAAGAATGCTTCAGAAATTTAGCCCCAAGAACCGTGACCTGATCGTTAACATCAACGGTCAACTGGTCCATCGCGACAAAGCTGGAATCAGCCCTTTCGACTCGGCGGTCCAAGGCGGCGACGCGGTTTGGGAAGGACTTCGACTCTACAACGGCCGCATCTTCAAATTGCACGAACATCTTGATCGGCTGGAGCGTTCGGCGCACGCATTGTCGATTGTCGATCTTCCGCCACGCGAAAAAATCATCGAAGAACTCAAGCGCACGCTCGTCGCCAACAAAATGCGCGATGGTGTCCATATTCGTCTAACGCTCACGCGCGGCGTGAAGATCACATCAGGGATGGACCCGCGGCTGAACCAAAGTGGAGCGACGCTAATCATTCTCGCCGAACACAAGGCGCCGGTTTATTCCAAAGATGGGTTGAAGCTAATCACCGCATCGATCCGGCGGCCGCCGCCCGAAGTTTTGAATGCGCGGATCCATCACGCGAATTTGCTGAACTCGATTCTGGCCAAGATCGAGGCGAACAACGCGGGCGCGGACGACGCGCTCATGCTCGATGTTAACGGACTCGTCGCCGAAACCAACGCGACCAACATTTTTATTGTGCGCAACTCCGATAAATCGCGAGGAACAGGCGATCTGGCCACGAGCAAAGTTGTCGCCTGTCCGGAAGGAATTACTCGCGCAACGGTGATCGAGATCGCCGCCTCCGAAAAAATCCGCTGCGTTGAAGCCGATTTATCGCCGGTCGACGTTTACAGCGCCGACGAAATATTTTGCACCGGCACCATGGGCGAACTCGCCGGGGTTGTTAAGATCGACAACCGCGACATCGGCGACGGCAAAGTTGGGCCGATGACAAAGCGGTTAAGCGAACTTTACGCGAAGCGGACGGCAACCGAAGGCGTTTCGTTGGTTGATTAACTACCGAGAGCGCGTTGCAGCTACTCGTAGCGCAACGCGACAAGCGGATCGACCTTGGCGGCGCGACGCGCGGGAATGAGGCAGGCGATCAACGACACCACGCTCATCACGAGCGCAACGCCCAGGAGAGTGGCGACGGGAAGCGCGGGCACATCGAAGAGAACGCTCTGCATCGCTCTTCCGGCCAGCCACGCGCCGATCAAACCGAGGACGGTTCCCGCGGCGAGGAGGCGCAGGCCTAACGAGAGGAATTGGGCGCCGATCTGTTCGCGCTGTGCGCCAAGCGCCATCCGAATGCCGATCTCGCGCCGGCGTTGCGCGACCGCGTAACTCAGCACTCCATAAGTCCCAATGGCCGCCAGAAGCAGCGCAACTCCGGCAAAAATTCCGGCGAGCAGTGCCGGCGAGCGGCGCGCGATCAGACTCTCCGCGATGCGAGTCTCCATGGAGCGGAGGTTATCGATCGCCAAGTCAGGATTGGCCGCGCGCACCAGTCTCCGCAGCGTCTCAGCAAACGCTTCCGGGCGCTGGCTCGTGCGGGTGACGACGAAGATGTTGATGCCGTCGGAATCCATGAACGGCAGGTAGACCGCGCCCTGCCCCTGCGGTTCCGTGAGCTCCGCTTGTTTTACCGCGCCGACCACACCGACAATGGTGAACAGCTTTGCGTCGTCCGAGTCGTTGCCTTGAAATACGCGTTGACCAAGTGCGCCGCCCCCGCGGCCGCGGGGCCAGTAGCGCCGGGCGAAATCTTCGTCCACCACGCAGACCCGCTCCGCGCGATGAGAGTCCGCCGAAGTTAGGAATCGGCCTTCGCGTAAAGGAATGCCGAGCGCGGTGAAGTAATCACCCGTGACCTGATAGAGATAATGACCGTGCAATGATTCGCCCGCCGGCGGCACGTAACCTTTCGGTGTAACTGCACTCTTCCCGCTCTCTCCGCTTAGGGGCACGTTTGTGATCGCTCCCGCCGCCGCGACTCCGGGTTGCCGACCAATTGCTTCCAACAGGCGATCGAGGAAAGGGCGGGCGTTATAACTAAACGGCACCGTGACTTCCCCGGTGAGAACATGATCGGCCCGGAAACCGGGAGAAACCGCCATCACTTTTTTCAGGCTCAACCCGAGCAGCGCCGCACCCGCGAGCAAAACGAAAGCGAGCGCGATCTGCGCGACGATAAATCCGTGGCGGAGGCGTTGCGCGGCGCGACTAACCGTGCCGGTGCGTGATTCCGATTGGAGCGCATGCGCCAGATGAGTGCTCAGGTTGAACCAGGCGATCGGCACCGCGATGACGATTCCGAGAACCACGGCGCCCGCGAGACCGATCAACGCGAGCCAGCCATCGAACGCAATGTGCGCGCCGAGCGGCAAACGATCCGCGCCGAGAACTTCGAGCAGCCGAATCCCCCAGGTTCCCACAACGAGCCCGAGCAATCCGCCGACGAAAGTCAGGAGAACGGTTTCGATCATTACCTGTCTCACAACATGCGCGCGACTCGCGCCCATCGATCGGCGGATCGCCATTTCTTTCGCGCGGCCACTCGCGCGGATCAGAAGGAGGTTGACCAGATTAACCGCTCCGATGAGCAAAAGAAAAAACACGCCAGCCTGCATCAGCAAAAGGGTTGGACGAATGGATCGGACATGCTCAGCATGCAATGGCCTAACGAGTGATCGAAAGCCGGCCTCGGCCATCATCTTCGCTTCGGGACCATCCTGCTCGACGGCGGCGTTGTGCGCGTCGATTTGCGATTGCGCCTCGGCGATTGTCGCGCCCGGTTTCAATCGCGCGATCATGTGCGTGCCGCCGCCGCCCGAATGGCGCTGCTGCGGCGTGCGTTCCTCCAACCTGGATCTTATCGGCAGAATGAGACGCGCTTCCGCGGAAAGGAATCGAAAATCAGGACGCAACACGCCGACAATCTTTCTCGGCATGGTGTTCACGCGGACGTCCCGGCCGAGGACGTTGGGATCGGAATTAAGACGCTGCCGCCAGTAGGCGTCGGTCACGATGGCCACTCCGGCGCCTTTGCCTTTCGCGATTTCAGCTTCGTCTTCGGCGAAGGTACGACCCATCGCAAGATTGACACCGAGTGTCGCGAAAAAATCGGGCGAGACGCGCATGATTTCTGTCTGCTCGGCCGCACCGGTTTCGCCGACGACTTCGCTGAAGTCACGAAAGATGGAAAGACTCGAGAAGGCCGGAATGTTGCCGCGCCGCTCGTAGTAATTCGTCAGCGACGACCCGTCGTTCTCGACTCCGGCTTTTGGATAAGTGTTGAAGATCGTCACCAACCGATCGGATTGCGGAAACGGAAGCGACCGCAACAAAACAGAATTGATCACCGCGAAAATCGCGAGATTCGCTCCGAGACAGATCGCGACCGTGGCGACAGCGGTGATGGTAAACGCCGGAGCATTGCGCAATTGGCGAAGCGCAAAGCGAAGATTGTTCATGTCATTCCGTCCGCAAAGCCTGGACGGGATCGACAAGTGTTGCGCGGCGCGCCGGCAACAGGCATGCGATCAACGCAGTCGTGGCAAGTAAAAATGTGGCGCCGCCAAGCAGCGCCGGATTATGGGCGGACGTTTGATAAAGTTGCGAGGAAATCACACGACCGAGCGCGAGCGCCGCAGCCAATCCGGCCGCCAAGCCGAAAATCACCGGACGCATTCCCTGGCTGACGACGAGGCGTAAGACGTCACTCGTTTGGGCACCGAGCGCCATTCGCACGCCGATTTCGCCTGCGCGCTGCTCAACTGTGTAAGCAACAGCCCCATAAATTCCAATGCTTGCGAGAAGAAGCGCGACGCCGGCAAAAATGCCGAGCAACCACATCATGAGCCGGGTTTGTCCCAGCGCCTGGGCAACAATGCTGTCCATCGATTGCGGAATCGCGATCGCCAATCCGGGATCGACCGTGGCGAGCGCCGATTGAACCAACTTGGTCACAGCGTCTTCTCTTAAACCGCTCCGCACTGCAATCACTGCGAATGGGAAATTCTCCTGCGCCCAGGGACGGTAGATTTCCACTTCGTCGGATTTGGCGACCTGCCGCGTCCGCACATCACCCACCACTCCGATAATTTGCACCGGCACGCTCGCGCTTGAAACGAGCAGAGTCTTACCAATCGGGTTCTCGTTACCAAAAACCTTCTTCGCGCCGGCCTGACTGATCAGCATTACGTTTTGATGATCGGCCACGGCGTACTCATCGAATTCGCGTCCGGCCAGGACGGGAATGCCGAAAGTCTTAAAATAATCTGGAGCGATATCGTGGCCGGCAGCCGCGGCCCGTCTATCAACCGGCAAGATGTCGCCGTCCGGACGAGAGTAAAGCATGTTACTGGCGGCGGCGGGGATCAATGGGATATCGCCGCTGATCGTGGCGCTTTGGATACTTGGAACCGCGCGCAACGCAGCCAGAGTTTGTTCCACGAAACGTTGGCGCGTGGGCAAATCGGGATATTGAGCCTGTGGCAGCGTAACCAGGCCGGTCCAGAGATTTTCGGGGCGAAATCCAATGCTTTGCCGGTTCAACTGGATGAAACTGGCGATGAGCAAGCTCGCGCCGGCGAGGAGGGTGACTGACAATGCCACCTGCGCGCCAACGAGGATTTTGCGAAACCGGTGCTGATTCGCGCTGCCGCTCGTTCCGCGGCCGCCTTCTTTCAATCCATCAACCAAATCGGCCCGCGAACTTTGCAGCGCCGGATAAATTCCCATGGCTACGCCCGTTAAGATCGACAAGGCAATGCTGAACCCGAGCACTGGGAGCGAAAGATTGATGGTCGTCTCGGGATCAAACGGCAGAAAGTTGGCCGCCATTTTCGGGACTAGCGGAACTAACTGCCAGGCCAGCACTGCGCCGGCCAGGCCGGCGAACACACTGACGAGCAAACTTTCGAAAATAAAAAGTCGTAGCACGCCCACGCGTGAAGCGCCCAGTGCCATGCGCAGCGCGATCTCTCGCCGGCGGCCACTGAAGCGCACCAGCAAAAGATTTGCGACGTTGCTGCACGCGATCAGTAAGACGAACGCCACCGCCGCGAGTAAAGTCGCAAAAGCCGGCCGCAGATTTCCAGTCACATCCTCAGGTAACGTTTTGAGCGTCATCACCGATGAACTGTCGATCTTATCCGGAAATTGCTTCCGATAACTTTGTTCAAGCGGTGGCAGCGCAGCCCGCGCTTGTTCGATCGTCATTCCCGGTTTCAATCGCCCAACCACGCGCAGAAAACCGCTGCCGCGCATTATTCGTTCGTAGGATAATCCGGGAACCACGAACGGTTTCGTCGTCCAGATCTCGGCGTTCGGTCCAGTCCAGGAAAAAGGCAGGTTCGGCAACACGCCGACGATGGTGTGCGGCACGCCGTCGAGGATGATGCTGCGACCAATCACATTCGGGTCGCCGCCCATCCGTTTCTGCCAAAAGTTTTCGGTCACCATCGCGACATCCGCGCCTTCTTCCTCCGCTGGCAAAAAATTGCGGCCACGAATGGGACGCACGCCGAGAACATCGAAATAATTCGACGTCACTTTGCCGCCGAAAAGTTGAACCGGATCGCCCAGCCCGGTCAAAGTGAAAGGAACACCGTTTTCGCCGCCGAACCCGTCGAAAATCGTTTGTCCATCGCGGTAATGTTGGAACCGCGGCGCGGAAATCGCGAGCTCCAGCAAATTGCGCTCGCGCGCGTTCGAATACATGTGGACCACGCGCTCGGGATCTTTGAATGGCAGTCCGCGCAGAAAAAGATCGTTGATTAAGCTGAAGATCGCGGTGTTCAAACCGATCCCGCGCGCGAGCGTGATGACAGCAATGAGTGTGAACGCCGGCGATTGGCGAAGCTTGCGAAAAGCGAAACGAAAATCGCTCATGCGAATTTCATTCGGTCCGCAGTGCTTGGACCGGATCGACCAAGGCAGCGCGCCGCGCCGGCAACAAGCACGCAAGCAGCGCGATCGCGGCGAGCAACACCGTCGCTCCGCCGAGCAGCGCCGGGCTGTGCGCTGAAACTTGATAAAGTTGCGACGCAATCAGTCGCCCGAGCGCAAATGCGGCAACAATCCCGATCGCGAGTCCGATGACAACAGGCTTCATTCCCTGATTGACTACCAGGCGCAAGACATCGCGCGTTTGCGCGCCGAGCGCTATCCGGACGCCGATTTCGCCGGTGCGTTGTTCGACGGTGTAAGCGACGGCGCCGTAAATTCCAATGCTCGCGAGCAATAATGCGACTCCGGCGAAAATTCCCAAGAGCCACATCATCAAGCGCGCCTGACCGAGCGCTTGGGCGACAACCGCGTCCATGCTTTGGGGTACCGCGATCGCCAAACCTGGATTCACTTTGCTCAACGCAGACTGAACCAGCTTGGTCACCGCATCCACTTTGAAATTGCTAAGAACGGTTAAGTTTACAAAAGGAAAATTTTCCTGAGTCCACGGCAGATAAAATTCCATCCCCGAGGCTTCGGCGATTCGGACTGTTCGAACGTCGCCAACGACGCCCACAATTTCGACCGGAGTGGCGGCGCTCGTTACAAGCAGCGTTTTACCGATTGGATTTTCGTTCGGAAAAACTTTTTTCGCGCCGGCCTGGCTGATCAGGCAAACGTGCTGGCCTTCCGCGACGTCATGTTCATTGAATTCACGACCCGCCAAAAGAGGAATTCCCCAGGTCTTAAAATATGCCGGCGCAATGTCGTGGCTCGGAGCATTCGCGCGTTGCTCGATCGGCGGAACGTCGCGATCGCCGCGCGCGTAAAGGGTTCGGTTGCCGCCTGCGAGCGGAATATCGCCACTGATCGTTGCGCTTTCGATGCCCGGAACATCGCGCAACGCGTTGAGTGTTTGTTCGACGAAACGCTGACGTGACGCGGCGTCCGGATATTGCGCTACTGGCAATGTGATCGCGCCGGTCCAAAGATTGCGGGAACGAAATCCGACGTTCTGCTGACTCAAGCGGATGAAACTCATTATCAGCAACGCAGCGCCTGCGAGCAGAGTGACCGAAAGCGCGACCTGCGCGCCAACGAGAATTTTGCGAAAGCGTTGCTGACGCACACTGCCACTCGTTCCGCGCCCGCCTTCTTTCAGTCCATCGACCAGATCGGCATGCGAGCCCTGCAGCGCCGGATAAATTCCCATCAACAATCCGGTCAAGATCGACAACGCGATCGTGAACACGAGGACCGGAACAGATAAACTCGTGGCCGTGTTCGCCTCCAGCGGTAGAAAGTTGGAAGCCATTCTCGGAACGAGCGGCACCAACCGCCACGCCACGAAAGCGCCAACTGCGCCCGCAATTGCGCTGACGAGCAAACTTTCAAAAACGAATAGCCGGATAATGCTGGTGCGCGACGCACCGATTGCCATCCGCAATGCGATCTCGCGCCGGCGTCCACTAAAACGAACCAGCAACAGATTAGCGACGTTGCTGCAGGCGATCAGCAAAACAAAACAGACCGCCGCGAACAGCGTTACGAAACCGGCGCGGAAATTTTCGGTTACATCTTGTGGCAACGTCTTCAGCGTTGTCGTCACCGTACTGTCGATCTTGTTCGGATATTGGGTCCGATAACTTTGCTCCAACGATGGCAAGGCGGCGCGCGCTTGTTGAACGGTCAGGCCGGGTTTCAATCGCCCAATCACGCGCAGAAATGCGGTGCCGCGCATCATTCGCTCGTAATTGAATCCGGGAATCTGAAAAGGTTTCGTCGTCCAAACTTCTGCGATCGGGTTCGCTCCAAACCAGGTCACTGGCATGTTTGGAAGAACGCCGACGATCGTGTGGGCGACTCCATCGAGCGTGATGCTGCGGCCGATGACATTCGGGTCGCCGCCCAAGCGCTTTTGCCAGAAATTTTTTGTGATCAATGCGACGTCGGCGCTTTCCTCTTCTTGCGGCAAAAAATTACGGCCGAGAATTGGATGCACGCCCAGAACATCGAAATAGGTCGAGGTCAATCGTCCGCCGAAAATTTGGACCGGATCGCCGAGTCCGGTCAGAGTAAAGGCGAAGAAATTTTCCGCGGCGAAGCCGTCGAAAATCGTTTGGCCATCACGGTAAAGCTGGTATCGCGGCGCCGATATTCCGATATCAACCAGGTTGCGCGCCTTGTCGCCGCTGTAGAGATGAAGCACTTGCGATGGTTCCTTGAATGGCAGACCGCGCAGGAAAAGATCGTTAACCAAACTGAAGATGGTCGTGTTCAGGCCAATCCCAAGCGCAAGCGTGAGCACCGCAATGAAGGTGAACGCGGGCGATTGTCGAAGTTTACGAAAAGCGAAACGAATATCGTTCATGTTTAGAGGTGGGGTTAATTTTTTCTGATCATTCTGTTCGCAAAGCTATGATTGGATCGACCCGGGAAGCGCGCCGCGCCGGAATCCACGAAGCGAACAACGTCGCCGCAAAAAGAATCACGCCTACGCCGAGATAAATTCGCGGATCGATGCCGTTCACTTCAAAGAGGACGGTTTGCAACGCGCGCGACAACGCAAAGGCGCTGAGCAGCCCAATCGCCGAGCCGATCAAAAGCAATTGCATTCCGTGCGAAAGAACGAGCACGCGTATCTGGGCCGGGCGCGCACCGAGCGCGAGGCGGATGCCTATTTCACGGACACGCTTGAGCGTGGTGTATGCGAGCAGTCCGTATAAGCCGACCGTGGCGAGCAGAAGGGCGAGGCCGGCGAAGATCGAGAAGAGAAAACCAAGGAGACGTTGAGTGCCCCAGGTTTCGTGAACTCGATTAATCATTGGCCGCGCATCGAACACGGGCTGGGACGGGTCGATCGAGTTGACGACGTCGCGAATCGATTTATTGAGCGACGCGGCGCTCAGGTTAGAACGAACAAAAAGACCGAGGCTCGTCCGTTGCGCCTGCGCCAGCGAACAATAAATCACCGGCAGAGGCGCCATTTCGTCGATCGCGTGAAAGCGAATTCGCGCGACCACGCCGACGATTTCCGACATGACGTAGCCTTCTCCGTCATTTCCAGCGTCGACCGAGAGACGTTTGCCGATCGGGTCTTCGCCCGGGAAAAATTGTTCCGCCATTGCCTGATCGATGATGATCACGTGCGGCGAATCTTTCGTGTCCCGCTCATTGAAAGTGCGGCCGCGCAGAAGTGGCGCCTTAAACGTCGCGAAATAATCGCCGGTAATCACTTCGAGATCGGCCGACGGCATATTACTGGGCGACGACGGCGGCGCGCCTTCGCGGTAGAAACCGGTTTGCCAGCCGCCCATTAACGGTGAATTGGAACCAATGCCGGCACTTTGAATGCCGGGAAGTGCACTTACTCGATCGAGCAA